>Ga0194112_10000532_pt1 | contig 55911 bp, 71 predicted proteins | sample TA2MahC400mmetaG_FD_146191 | JGI IMG/M metagenome (GOLD analysis project Ga0194112, IMG submission 146191) | Freshwater microbial communities from Lake Tanganyika, Tanzania - TA2015016 Mahale Deep Cast 400m | ecosystem: Environmental > Aquatic > Freshwater > Lake | place: Tanzania: Lake... | reverse complement strand
GCCCTCCTCACTCTGTTCCGCCGAATACATGCGTATTCGTCAGACCAGACCGACGAGGCGCAGCCCATCGGCGGAAGGAGGCACCAAGCCCCCACGCCATCGCCACGAAAAGGAAAGATCACATGACTACTTATCGCTTGGGTTCTTCGCCCGCCGTCCACACCCCCGGCATTCTTGCATGGGCGATTAACGGCTATGCGTTTCAACAGGATCGTCAGCGGCTGCTCGATCTGTTCTGCGCTACTTTTTCGAGTGTCCCGTCCGACGCCTTCGAAAGCCTGCTGAGCAAGGCCGTGCCGTACAAGGTCGATGGTGAAACTGTTGTTTTTACCGTGGAGGGCTGAGGATATGTCAGCAGAGCCTACAAGACATGGCGGTTGTTCGACTGTTCCGCCGAAGCCATTGCCTTTCGCGGAGAGCATGGCACCGGAGGCTGGATCTTTGTCATTTCCGACAGTGACGAAGCCGTGCTGTTTCCTTGGCAGATGACCCCTAAAGACATTTTCGAGTCCGTCTTCGTCGCGCATCGCGAAGGGTGGTTGATTGGAGCCGACAATAAGCGTCGGCCCGACCAAGAAATGCGGGACCTTCCGGACGCCACGCACCTGTTGGGTCAGATCGTGCGCCGCAGTCCGCAAGCCACTGCCTCCTAGTCATTCAGGCAATCCAGTCAGCCCGCAGAAGGCGCGGGCTAACGCTTCCCGAAATGAGGCCGCGAGAGGATAAGCACGTGAGCAAAATGATTTTGGAACAGCGCCTTGCAGAAGCATGGGTGCTTGTCAGGAAGGGCGATACCTTTGGTATTGGACGCCGCTTCCTAACGCAGCATGGGGCCGGTTGAGACCCCCCCGCCTCCTCCTGCCCTCACAGCCGGAGGAGGCATCCGATACCTAAGTGCCCGTGCAGGGTCGAGCAAGCCGAGCGGTTGCCCCTTTCGCACAGGATCATGTAATTCCCGCGAACCCTATTTTTGTGTTCGTAATTTAGAAGTTTGTTGGCCCCTTATGCGAAAACGCCCCATCCGTAATTCCCTGCGCCGTCGTTTGCGCCGGTCTGCCTTGCCAATCCTGGCCGCACTGGTTGCGCTGGCCGTCATGTCTCAGGGTGACTATGGCGGTTTGCTGGACGATCTGACCGGCAAGGCAGACCGGCGCAGCGCCCCTGCTGCTGACGGATCGCGAGTAATTAAGGGCATTCCGCGCATTGTGGATGCAGATACCTTTGTCATCAGTCTCAAAACTATCCGACTGCTTGGAGTTGACGCGCCGGAAGCCGATCAGCTTTGCCGGGATCGTTCCAGCCGGTCATACCGCTGCGGCGACACGGCGACACGCTGGCTAACAGAGTGGATTGGCGATCAGCCCGTCCGATGTGAACAGCGTGATATGGATCGCTACGGGCGGGTGATAGGGCAGTGCTTTGTCGGGGAAGAGGATATGAACGCCGCGCTCGTTTACTCAGGCCAGGCCGTCGCCTATCGCCAATATAGCGGCGAATACATTGCCGCCGAGAATGCTGCCCGCAGAGCCAGGCGCGGCATTTGGGAGGGAAGTTTTGACATGCCGTGGGACTGGCGGCGCAGGTAGCGCGTGTCCCGCAAGGTTGACGCATTGCGACAAATCACGCATTGCTGACACCAGACAGTTTTCCTCGTGGCGAGGAAACAACTTGCCGCCCCTTACGGGGCGGCTTTTTCCTTTTTGGGTGCCAGTGTACTTGCTAGTGCGAGGGCGGTTTTCCACCCTGGCCCTTGGGCCAGGGCGTGCAGCCGCCGAGCCGGACGCGCCTTCATGGAGCGAAGGTAGGCGAGGCGGCTGTGGTAAACCGCTGGCGCGGCAGATGTGGTTAGGCAAGATCCGTGTGGGAGAAGTCGGTGCCTTTGTAGAGCAATGGCACGGCATGGGACTTTGCACACGCGTAAGACAGTGCGTCACCCATGTTTAGCTGCGCCGGATGCCCGACTAGCTTCCCATAGGTCGCAAGCGCCTCGATCGCCGCATTTCCCATGGCGGACGAAATCATCATTTCTTGCGCCTGGATGGCTTCAAGCAGATCGTTGACCAGCTCGCTGGCAATCTGGAAGTCCTCGGTCGTCGCCGGGCCTGCGCTGCGCGCGTCCCGGCGTGTCCGGGCAATAGCAAGGGTGGCTTCAAGCCGCACAACTGGCGACACGCGGAGTTTGCCCCGCGCAGCCTCCATCGCCTTGAGAAGCGCCGGGGCGTCAGGTTCCTTTTTTAACACAGCGACAAGGACGCTTGCATCTACGAACATCAGCCGTCATCGCCCCACATCGCGTCCATGAATGCCTTGTCGTCCACACTGTCTGCCACGATGCCCAAAGCTGCTGCGCGGCTTTGGATGCTGGCGACACGATCAGCGAGGCTTTCTTTTTGCGACAAGGCAGAAATCTGTGCGGCTAGTGCCTGGCGCACGGCTTCGCTCTTGTTCCTAACCCCAGTTAAAGCGCAGTATTTTGCCACAAGGTCGTCAATTTGATCACCTTTGATAAGCATTGCCATAGATATATCCCCAAACGTGTTACCTGTATATACTATCTGGTATATACCACTGCGAGGCAGGCTATAACCCTGTTATCTCACAGTGTCCCCACCGGCATGGCGCGAGCTACCTATTGAGCCCTGCAGGCATTCGCGAGGCGCTCTATTTGAAGCTGAGCTGCCACGTCACCGACAGCGAGGTTGAACCCCCTGCCCCCGAACAGCATGTCCGTAGCTGTGTTCCAGTCTTCGACATTGCCGGTTGGAACGGCGGCGGCCCCGATTATCGGAAGGTTCACGGTATCATCACCCCCCGAAACTGTCAGTTCGCCGGTTTCAACACGTTGGCCGCGACGTTCGACAAAGAGGTAGTTTTGCGGCGGTGAAAATGCCCCTTCGGGATCGCATACGACTGTCATGCGAAGATCATCAGCAGACAGACGATGGACTACGAGACTTTTGTCCTTTGTCACGTCCCATTGTTCGGCAGCCGCTGGCACGGCGGTTGCAGCAAATAGTGCGGCAATAGCAATCAGGACCGAGTTTGACATTTTTCTTTGCTCCTTGAGGATACAGCAAGCATCACTGAGCTTTCATCAGGTCAGAAATGATGCGTCGGGCACTGCGATTGAATGCGTGTTGAACAGCGTTATAGGCGATTTCGCCGGGCTGCTTTACACCGAGTGGATCAAGTTTCTTCGACCATTTGCTGAGCAAAGACGAGGACAGCTTGCACTTTACCCGTAGAGTATAGTCGATCGCACATGCGCGCGTAGGCGCAGGCCATAGCGGCTTGGCTTCAAAATCAGCATCCGTGACAATCATTTTGCGGGCTGCAACGCCAACCAAATCAGGAAGCGCAGCCCCCGTTGCTTGGCAACATTTATCCGCCAGTTCCCTCATATTGGGCTCAAACCCGAGTCGGATCGTTACGAATTTTGTGTCACCTGCCGCCGCAGGGGCGGCATCGCGAGGCGCTTCTTCAGACTCTGATGGGGTATCCCCCTGCCCTCTCGTGAGACTGCGCCGCGAGCCGGTCGGTCCAGCCCTGCGGGTTTGCTTGTCTTGCGCCTCGTAGACCGCTGCTGCTTCAAGGTCAGGTTTCGGTTCAACTGGTTCTGTTCTCTCCTGCTCAGGCAAGGGACGCGTAGAGGCACTGGCTTCAGCACTAACCTCGGTCTTTGTGCTAACCTTCTCAAAGCTAGGTGGGTCAGGCAACTTAGTGCCTTCTTTAAGCTGCAAGCCACGTCGAGGCGAGCGATCCGTGCGGGGGGGCGGCAGACTAGCCATTGACGGTGACCTCCTCAACTGCGGTTAGTAGTTCTTTCGCCTCGTCCAATGCCTGCGACATGTATTTTGGCATGGCTTTTCCAATCGACGTTGCTTCGACGCGTTTTGCAAATTCCCCTAAAAGGATGCCCTGGTCGGTCTGGTTATACACATTGCGCTCTTGCAGGTAGAAGCGCAGCATTCTGTCATGGCTTGCAATTTCATCGAACAAGTCACGGAGCGACGCAGGATATTTAACGCCTGGCTTGATCTGATTCAGCAGGAACATAATCGGCGGCAACTTGGATGGGTCAACTACGGCATCGCGCAAGGCAACATATCGTTTGTAGGTCTCCAATTGAACTGTGAAGTCAGTTTCGGAAACCTTGACCGGTATGATTACCCTATTAGACAACTCAATCACGTCATCCACCCAATTCACTAGGTCGCCTTGGGTGTCAATAATGCAGTAGTCTATATTTCCCGTCTCATCGGCTTCGATGATATGACGTTCCATTTCCTCAGTGTTGGCACAGTGAAAGGCAGTCACGCTTTTTGCCGAGGTCGGATCGTTCCGCACTAGCTTTTGATAAAAGGAGTAAGTGCTTTTGTTTGGGTCGCAGTCGAGCATCAAAACGCGTTTCCCTTCGAGAACGGCTGCGGATGCAAGAACGCGGGCGACAGTGCTTTTTCCTGCTCCCCCTTTTTGCCCTATCAGTGAAATTACTTTCATCTTCTGTCCCTCACTTCGCTGTTTGGTGGCGTTGAGTGATGTCACGTCGCCACATTACCGCTTTACCATATCACCGCTTCGCCATCTCACCATGATGCCGCGTCACCATGATGCCGCGTCGCCATGATGCCGCGTCGCCACGGTGCCGCTTCGCCATGATGCCGCGTCGCCACGGTGCCGCTTCGCCATATCACCATGTGGCCATGATGCCGGGTAACCATCAAGCCGGAAAGCCGGGAAGCCGCATCTCCACTTTACCATGTTGTCATATAGCCACAATGCCGCATCGCCGTAATGTCGCTGCGCCGCTTTACCGGAATGCCACAATGCCACTATGCCGTATAGCTGCAATGCCGCTACGCCACTAGGCTGTAGCGCCGGAATGCCGCTACGCCGTATTGCCGGAATGCCATAATGCCGCTGCGCCGCTTTACCGGAGTGTCGCAATGCCGCTTCACCATGTTGCCATGTTTCGGTTTCTTTTAGCGTGGAACCAGTAATCTGCTGTTGGTTCGGAGCGCCAATCAAACCCACGGCCTGAATGCGTCGTGTGGGCGGAAAAAAGCCTTGGCCGCACCCACCCTAGCTGACAGATCCGATACGGGCACTCAGCGGCGCTCCTGCGGCCTCTGAGAAGGCTCCGCGCCTGTTGGGGAGGGTGCAGGTCGCCAATCTTGCGCTTTAACCGAGAGGCTGCATGGCGCGATCTGCGATGCATATCGCGGCTTCGGGCTGATCGCCCGAACCTGTCCGCCCTGGGGGGGGCGGCCACCGAAACGGACTTCAACCATAGGGCCTTTCCGCGGGCATTTTCTTGCCAGCAGTGCGGAAACGCCCTATGGTTGAAGGGAAGAATATGGCGGGAAATGTAAGATGTTAACTTCGCCACCATCTAAACGGCCCCAAAGGCGTTTAAATGCTGACGAAAAGCGGCGACTGGTGCAGGATTTGGCGAAGAACATCTCGACAGATGAGCTTGCCAAAACCTACGGTATCACCCGCCGCGCCGTTCAGATGATTGCGGCCAGGCTGCGTCGTGATCCGATAGCAAGGATCGAGACGAAGGTTCTTGGTGTTCGCTTGGAAAGCGACGAAATGCGCGCCCTTGACGTTCAGGCGGGGCGGTTCGGCATGACCCGAGCAGCATTTGCAAAGAAGGCTTTGCGTCGTGCTTCGGGCTTTTTTGATCCAGATGATGACCTCATTGAGATCGGAGCCGAGCTATCTAAAGAGGTTCGCCGCGTTGGCAACAACCTTAATCAGCTTGTCTATCACGCCAATCGTAAGGCGCTTGTCTCCGGCAGCGCAGAAATTTCGCCACATGATCTGGCTACAATCGTCGCCATGAGGGATGAGCTTAAGGCTGTATCTGACCTTGTTTCAAAGCTAATTGTGACGAAAGCCCGCCGCCGCAAAGCTCGCCTTGATCAAATTTTGAAGGCGCTGGACTGATGGCACAGCGAAGTAGCATCGTCACTAACTTCCTTGATGATAACCATGTCCGGTCTGGTCGGCGGGTCAAATCTGGGGGCGGGGGCGGCTCCGTCACGCGGCTTCTCAGCAATGTTCGCAAGGCAAACACTCCCCAAGCTGTGTTCAAGATCATTCGCAGCGGAGGGTGCTACAACCGCGCCGACATAAAGGCTCAGATGAATTACGTCCTGGGAAAGTCGGATCACGTTATCGACCCCAGCTACCGGCACGATGGCGGCAAGGAGCTGACAGGTCGCCAGGTTTCACGACTTGCTACCGATTGGTCTGAGGGTTGGCGCGGTAAGATCGAGAACGGGAACTCGATGCACTTGATGATGTCATTTCCCAAAGGGACTGACACCGAGAAGGTTAAAGCCATCACGCGTGGAGTATGTGATGAGCTCATAGGGCAAGGATATGGCCGTTGGAATTATATCGCCGGCATCCATACGGATCGCGATCACCCGCATGCCCACGTTATTGTAGATCGGCGCAATCAAGAAAATGAGCTTTTCTATCTGGAAAAAGATGGAGAGCTTTCTTACGACCGTTTTAAAGATGTGATGGTCGAATGGGGGCGGGCGGCTGGAGTTGAAATGATCAACACTAGTCGGTTTTCGCGCGGCATTACCGAGGACGCGCTTAGCTCGATAGATTTACGAAAAAGTTTGCGCGGTGAATTGATCGAGCATGGCAAGTCTCCTTATGGTCATGACCCTAAGAATACACCGAGTTATTACGTTAAGCTGGCAACTGATAATGGTATAAAGGAAATGTGGGGCAGTGGCTTAGGTCGGGCAATGGCCGAGGCGAATGTTGACACAGGACAAACCATCTCAATCACCAATCGGGGGAAAGAAGTTACCAGCTTTACTAATCGTGCCGGTAAGGACGTGGCCTTTACTCGCACGCAATGGGAGGTCCGTCTGATCGGACCTAGCCAAACCCAAGATCGCGCGGCCGAGCGCGTGGACAGTGATTTTATCAAGCAAAAACTGTCCGAGGTTGCAGACACGTATCGCAGCCTTGGCAGCATAGCTGACCGACTTGGGAATACCCTTACGGCAAACGCATTGGAGCGCATGGCGCAGCAAATTGAGAAAGGCGAGGACATGAGCGATAGGGCAGGGGCCATCGAGGCCAACCCGGCATTGGAGCGGGACGTCGATCAATTCGAAGCAAAGCTAATAGCATTGCGATCTACGATCAAAGAAATCGACCGCAGCATTGATCGAGCGCCGCCCGAGCAACGGGCGCAAATGGATAAGGACGTGGATGACATGCTGCGCAGCGTCCGAGAGTTGAATCCTCTTGGCGAGCAGACCCGCACCCTGACCAGCCCTGCATCTGACAGCATCTACGCTGAAAATGTGGCGCGCGACATGCAACGTGATCTGGCGCCAGACAGGCTGGAAGCTGCCCTGGAAGGTAGTGGCATTGACCCGCGGGAGGTTTCAGCGCGCATTGAAATGACTGCCACCACAGCGGCGTTGGAAAGCCGGTGGGTTGAGCGAGACTTGCATGCAGTCGCTGACAAGAACGGCTATGACCTTGCGACCAGTGAGGGGCTGGAAAAGGCTCGTGATCATGTCAGCAATGTTTATGACAGGGTTGAAGACGCGCTACGTGATCAGAGCCTTGACCGCACTGCGGCAGTTGATGTGCATTCGACTAGCGAACGTCAGGACTTTGGACGCCTCGTCCAACAGTTCGAGCGGACTGATTTCAACTGGCCTTACTCTGACGATAGCGAAGTAAGGCAGCAGGGGCAGAAGGAAGTCGCAGCAGCCAGCGATGCGTTTACGGATTTCGCAGACAGATCGCGGGATCATGCTGAGCTTGCCTCTGAGGCATGGGACCGGAATGCAAGAGACGCGCGCGGTCCCGAAGGCTATGTGCCTGCGGCAGAACGCAGGATGCCTGACGATGATATTCAGCGAGCGTTCACAGCTATCCAAATGGACCGTGTGCGAGAAAAAGAAGAACGTGCAGCACAGAGTCAGGAGCGCGATAAAGCTGCAGCACTTGATGAAGCCAAGCAGCTTGCAGCGAAGAGTGGCAACATGACTTCTGACGAGTCTCGCCGGCTTGTCGATGCCGTCGAACGTGCGCTTGGGCAGGATGCGGCTCGTGACATGCAGAATGGGAAAGCGCCTGATATTCCAGGAATGGGCACGGCTCAGCGACATGACCTTGCCATTGCTTACCTAAAGGCTGACCAAAACAGCGGTAGCAGCCGTGATCACTCCCAAGCAATCGCGCAGCACAATGTTGCGGCAGTCAAGCATGAACAAGCCCTCCGTCATGAGCGGCGTGGTCATGAGCAGGGCGGTCACGATTTTGGATAAGGAGTAATCCCATGACCAGACTTGAAGGCAGGCTACGCCAGCTAGGAGGGGTTCTCCTTATTGGTTTTTTCGCTTTTCTGATTGGCTACGTGCTGGCGTCGGGGCTCGCCCAGTACCGCTACGACTTGGCCGAACTCGATCTTTTCTTTATCGCTACGCAGTACGGTGACATCCAAGCGCGTGATCCACGCGGCTATGTTCTGATAAACTTCGTGGTCATTGCAACCACCCTGGCGGGCTTCATGCTGGCTGCTAAGGTGACGACCGAAGACCTTACACGCTTTGGGACGACGAGCTGGCAGACAAAACGGCAAATGAAGCGCAAACGCTTCTTAACCAATCCCGCCAAAGGCTTTGTTTTGGGAAAGACGGGTGACCCAGGCTCTAACCAGCCATTCATTGTGTCTGCCGAGCATCCACATGCCCTAATCGTTGCGCCTACGGGACGGGGTAAGGGTGTAGGCTTCGTCATTCCCAACCTCCTAACCTATGCAGGCAGCAGCGTCGTCCTGGACGTGAAGGGCGAAAACTTCGAGCTAACATCACGCCACCGGAAAGCGCGAGGTGATACGGTCTATCGCTTTGCACCGACCGATTGGGAGTCGCCGTCGCATCGATACAACCCCCTGAAGCGTGTCGGAAAGATGAAGAACCCCGCGCAGCGCATGATGGAGCTTCAAAAGATCGCCAAGCTGTTCCTGCAAGCAGGGCAGGGGGCAGAGGAGTTTCTACCGGGGGCGACGGATATTTTTGTCGCTTGCGGGATGCTGGCTTATGAGAAAACCCGCGTCACTTTGGGGGAAATATACCGCTATGCTGTTCAAGGCGGGGAGACAAAGACGCAGTACGCTTACTATGCGCGAATAGCGGAAGATCCTGCCACTAAGATGATGTTCAACAAGCTCGGGAACATCACCGAACGCACCCTGTCGGCATACCTTTCAGTTCTCAGCAGCTCGGGGCTTGGAACGTGGGCAAACCCGCGCATTTGCGCTCTGACTGATGACAGTGATTTTGAGTTTGTGACCTTCCGCAAAAAGCCTCAGACCGTTTATCTGGTTGTGCCGCCAGATGACGTTGCTGCAATCGCACCGCTAATCAGACTGTTTTTTTCCGATCTCATTTCTTCATTGCAAGGGGCGGGTGAGCCAGGTCCGGACGAACCGTGGCCGGTCCTCATCATGCTGGATGAGTTCGACAAACTTGGAAAAATGCCGATCGTAGCTGAGTCGATCAAAACTCTGCGGTCATACGGCGGCAACTTGGCAATTGTTACGCAGACTGTTCCAGCACTGGACGAAATTTATGGGCAGAATGTCCGCTTGTCGCTCCAAGGTGGCGCAGGAATTAAACTGTATCTGACGCCTTCTGAGGAGAAAACTGTGTCCGATCTGTCCCGTGCAACAGGCATGACGACACGGCGTGTCGTCAGCAAGAGCCGGACTATTGGTCAAGGTGCTTTCAATGGTGTCAATGTCAGCGAACGAACAGAAGAGCGGCCTTTGTTGTCAGAGGATGAAGCGCGCCGACTTCCCAAGGATGACGTGATTATCATCGTTGATGCTGACATGCCGATCCGTGCAAAGCGTATCAAGTATTTCAGCGATGCGAAGTTGAAGCCCATATTTGAGGCTCAAACTGGCACTCTGCCGATGCCCCCGCATAACCCTGCTATGGATAAGTATGTTTTCCCCGACATTGGTTTGATGGAGGCAGATGCCGCCCGCGCGGCAGAAAAAGCTAGGGTGCGCTTGCTGCCACCCCCGGAGAAGGTGGATGCCGAGGCGTCACTCGAAGCCGTCGACCCTGTTGCGGTCGGGAAGGGTGCCAGCGTTGAAGCGACTGACAGAGCGCCTGTTCAGGACATCGAAACTGCCGCGCCTGCGATCATAGATCGAAATGATCCGGCTCCAGATGATAAGCCCAGATCATCACGCAGGTTGGCTAGAAAAGCACCTTCAGCCGACACTTCCGTATCCGCTGTCCGCTCGACCCGGAGGCCACAGCGAAAATCCGTGGCAACGGCACAATTGGATTTGGTTCTAATGGACGTCCCCGACACCCCAGAAGCCCGCGCAGTCGTTGACCGCACGTTGAAGAAGGGGCGGTCAATGCTGGACGATCTGCGAGACAAATTCACTGATATGGACGTAATATCTCAGGTTGAGGTTTGACGTATCAGGCATCTACCTGAATAAAAAAGCCCGCCGTTAAGGCGGGCTTTTCTGTTTTGGGATCAGGAACGGTCTCGGAACCTATTTGGCATGTTCAACTGACGCTGAACGCTTGGCTGTGCCTGATGTGGGGAGGCGGGGCTTGCCCCCGCACCCGGTCCGGGCCCAGGTGCGGGCGGTGATGACCCTACACCGCCGCCGCGACCGGCACCGGCACCGCGGAACGACCTCGAAAGAGCTGCAGGTCCTGCCATTGACCCAGAAAGGTTACGATGCACGCCAGCGGTAACCGCAGCCGCCGCTAAAGGACCAGCGGCTGCAACCATCCCGCTTAGGCCGCTCACGATCATCGGTATCAGGACAATGGTGAAAATCATCATGAAGAGGATCGTTAGAAACGGGACCAAGCCAGCGATGGATTCGATGTTTGTTGGATCAAGGTTAACAACAACGCCTTGGGTAAGCCGGATCATTGAACCCAGCACAGCGGCGATGACGATAGGATAAAGAACGTAACTCAGGGTCGAGCGAAGCCACTGAAAAAAGAAGTCTGACGTTGCTTTGAAGACTGAAAGACCAATGAAAATTGGCGCGAGACCAAGATGGATCGTGATCATGACCAGTGCGAAAATCAAGATCAGCCCGGCCACTGCCGCCGTGAGGGAATGTAGGATGAAAAAGATGCCGCTCATTACCGCACGGCTCATGTAACTGAGGTTGTCCATTGTCGTATTGGCGCTGGTTGCGAGGCGGTCCAGCATGTCATCGAACGAGGCTGCAAGGCCCATGTTCGGATTAGAGCTGCCTGACAGCATAGCGCCGGCAATTGAATCCATGCCATTTATGACAGCACTGGCAATGGCATTGAATTGGCTCCAGACTGTCGCGAACTGAAAAATTAAAAGCAACTTTACGACTAGTATCAACAGATCGCCTACAGGCTGCGGCCGAATTTGCAGAAGCGCATTGATAAATACGAGGATGATAGCCAGCGATGCAGCTACTTGGAGTGTGTCACCAATAGCTGCGGCAGTAAGGCCAAACTGCGATTGCGCGGCGTCACTAAGTTGCTGCTGTCCGATTTCCACCAGATCCGAAACTATAGGCATTATAGGACACCACTTTCTTTGCAGATTGTCCGTACTTCGGAGGATAGGGCATTTGTGGCCCTGCTGTTTTCAAGCCGAACGCTTGCCCACTCATCGAAGTGTAGCCCCTCAAAAACGGCCATCATTTCATCGAGAGCATTATCCCGATCCGAAAAATACATGTCGCACGAGCAAACTTGCTGCGACACAATCTTTTCTGCGTTTTGGCGCCTGTAGATTGACAGTAGGACGGAACTGGCTTGATCCGGGTTGGCATTGGCTGGCGCATTTTTTGGATTTGAAAGAGAAGGACGGGGCGGGATCGAGCATCCGCGTTCTGAGACTTCAGGATTTCCTGCGCTTTGCGTATCGAAGCGCAGGAACTTACGTTCCTGATCTTCCGTCACCTTGTCTGGTTGGGCAGCAGCGGCGGTAGCAGCAACTGCGATAGCAGCGAAAACGATAGACCTCATCATCCTGCTGTTCCTTTCGCGGTCGGAAGGAAGAACTCGGCAATGCCGCGCTTTCCGTCTTTACGACCTGTCTGAATGATGACGTCGATAGAGCGGGTGATGTATTCACGAATTTCCGAATAGCTCATGGGCACATCTGATCGGCCCGCTTTCATGGCAAGGGCATCAAGGGCCAGGGTTGGCGTTTCGGCATGAACGGTTGTCGCTGAGCCGCCATGGCCGGTGTTGATAGCTTCAAGGAATGTCATCGCTTCCTTGCCGCGCACTTCGCCAACGATCACTCTGTCAGGCCGCATTCGCAGCGAAGAAATGAGAAGCGCGTCAGGCGATCGTACGTCACTGTTCCTGTCGGCAATCAAGGACACTGTATTAGGCTGGCTTGGCAGCAGCTCGGCGGCGTCCTCAATGGTGATGACACGTTCAGATGGAGGAATGAACGTCATGATTTTGCGAAGGGCAACAGTCTTGCCCGTCGAGGTTCCTCCTGACAGAACCATGTTCAGCTTTTCACTCACGCAGAACTCTAGGGCTTCATCGAGGGTGCCTTTTTCTGCGATTTCTTTGAGCTGGAGATTTCTTGCAGCGCGTTCTTCATCCAGTGACCGCTGTTCTCCGTAGAGATAGTCTAGTTTGACTTCATCAAGGGGCAGGGACGAGAAGAAGCGCATTGCGATAGCATGGCCTGAGAGTGCCGCAGGTGGCGCGACGACCTGGACCCTGATCGGACGGCCAAGATACTCAATAGAAGCGGAGATAAGGGGCTTGGTTTTACTGATGGTCGCTTGGGCCTGGCCGACGATACTAGCGGCTAAATCAGCCAGCACATTTCTTTGTAGATGCGCTTCACACTTCCGCATGAAGTGGTCACCACGAGTTTCCGCCCAGACCGTTCCATCAGGGTTGATGCACAGCTCTACGAGGTCTTCGCGCCTTACAATATCGCCTAGCGCGGCCATAGCCTGATTAAAGTAGCTGTCATCCTGCATCAGAAAATCTCCAGATCACGGTCAACCATGATCGTCACACGGGCACCCTGGGCGACGCGGATCGTTGGCTTGATGCGAAGGGACTCACCTAGAACTGAGGTTGTGGCACTAGTCAGGTTCTGACCAACGCTATCTGCCATATCATTTGCGCGGTCATCATCCGTATTTTCCGTAGCGAGCGCCGGAAGGATCGTCAGGAAGCTAACAAGAGCTGCGGAACCAAAACGCTGACCGAAATGATTGTTAACCTTCCCTGTAAGACCAGACTGCCCTATCTCGTCGCCACCATAGGCTGAGATTGTGACGGACTGATTGTCTGGCATGATGATGCGTTCCCACGCTACCAGCGCGCGGCGCTGGCCCAATTCCACGCCCTCAGAGTATCGTCCAATGACTTGCGATCCCCGAGGGATCAAAATGCGCGTTCCGTCATAGGAATGCACATCTTCGCTGACGATCCCCCTAATCGCACCAGGAAGCTGCGAATTGATTGCAGTTTCCAAAATAGCTTGGATCATCGTTCCTTGCGTTACAGTGTTTGCGGGGTTCACTATCACGGAAGCCCGCTCGACCTGCGCCGGCCTTCCTGCATCGCGCACGAACGCTTCATTATCAGATAGCCGCGCTTCACGCTGTTCAGCGGCACCAGAGGCTTCGCCACCGCCTCCACCGCTCCGCCCAAAGGCAAGCATACCCGAAGACCGGCGGCGTTCCTGTTGCTCCAGGGCTAGGCGGCGGGCGTCTTCAGCTTGTCGGGCACGATCATCCAGCGCGGCATTGCCGGATGAATTGTAGTTGTCGCCCCCACCAGAGAGCCGGGCAAGATCCAACTCACTTTGCAGCCGTTGCATTTCCCGCGCGTGCTCCTGTGCGATCCGCGCCGCTTCCGAGTCACGCTCTTCATCGCGAAGGCGCAGGGTTTCGAGTTCCTCTGCAAGCGACGATAGCCGGTCATCATCCACAGGGGTTTCCGCAATGACTTCGGCATCATCAGTCTCGCTGGCTGCATCCCGCGCTGCAATCTCGGCCCGCAGCGCCGAAAGTTGTTGCTCCATTTCTCCAAAGCGAGGATCAGGCACTGGCTGCTGCGGCTCCTCTACCTCCGGCTCTGGCTGCGGGTCTGATTCAGCGCCTTGGGCTATACGCAGATGGCCGTAGGCGCTTGTGCCAACATTCTGAAACGGGTCAGGCCGTCCTGTGCTAAGGCTGGAACCATCTGTTGAAGCCTGTGAAACTGTATAGGCGGCTAAGCCCAGCCCGCAGATCGCAACCAGTCCCGTCACCAGGATCGCAGGGGACCGTTTGGTTTCAGTTTTTTTCGCGCCCTGACTCTCAGCCTCAAGCGCCCGCAGGCGCTCATTGAGCTGTTCTTCGGGATCGCCATTACTGTCTTGAGCGCCTTGCTGTTGATCGACTTCTGCGTTGCTCGTGTCGTCAGTCATTTGCTGCCTCCAAGCCTCGCAATCGTGTTTTCCGTTTCTCCGGCCCGCAGCACCCAATACTGCGAGACACCGGAAACCCTGATTGTGCCATCGTCCAAAGTTTGGCTGTTCACAGTGCGCTCACGACCGCCCGATACGCGAAAGATCGCAGGTAGGGAGGCATTCCGCGCGAAACGGAAGTACGTGAACGTCCCATCATCGAAAACTTCGCGAGGGGTGATCTCTGTCAGCCGGTTCGCGCCGTATGTGTCGTAGGGGGCAGTTGCCACAACTTGCTTGTTAGCAGGAGGCGCAGAGCGAGTGCGCGGGCCATCGAACCGAACAACATAGTGCGTCGCAGAATTGGTTTCTGTGACTGCAAAGTAGTAGGCACGCTGATTGGTATAGACGATGATGTTGGTGGTGACGCCTGACATCATGGGTTTGACGAGCATTGCATGGCCGCCAGGAACTGCGTCGAACTGGAATCCCTCTGTGTCACCCGCAGCGATCGATATGATTTCCTCACCTGATCCAAACTCGATCGAAGTGACTTTCATGACCGTCGTATTGATCCGGTAAACCTGCCCATCAACATAATGTGCCAAGCGCACCCGGCTATCGTGTGCGCCCGCGCGGGGCGTAACCTCGGCGTGAGCCACTGTCGAAAACCCGGCGAGGCAAAGTGCGGCGAGGAAGCTAGTTTTTTTCATTCCGTGAACCTTTCCGACGACACCACATATTCCCGCACCGAAAAACCGAATGGGTTCTGCCAAAGGGCTTCGAGAGTGCGTTGTTCTTGGGGCTGGAAGTTAAAGACGAGCGACACACTGAATGTCCCTTCGGTCGTGCCGCGTGGCGTCACGAGCCGCTTCACGATCCGGGCCGTCGCCCTGTCATTGCTGAGAGGAGTGACACTGATAACTTCCACATCCATACGGGAGTTCTCACCGTAGAGCGTTGGGGGAAAATCTGGGCTATCCGCTGTCCACTGTTGAACAAGGGAGCTGCGTGCATTGCCCTCAGAGCGATTGAGGAGCGTCTGAACGCGCTGATCGTTGTCGATCCGATTGTAGGTTTCCCGGTCTCGCACATAAGCGAACACAAGAGATTGCACGACTGCCTGTTGTTCGTTCAGGCTGATAGACCCGACGCTTGCCATCGGAAGCGCCATTCCAGTTGAAGGATCAAATGGCACGAGTGCGGGTGCAGGACGCTCAGTAAAAACAGCCACAGCAGCAGCAGACAAGCACCCTATGATGCCAAAGCCCCAACCCGTTAGGGCAAGCTTGCGCCAGAATGTTTCGCGTTTGCGTGCCCCAAAAATCAGCTCTTCTTCGATAATTTCCTTTTTTTCCTGTGCCATTATTCGGTGTTCCCGAACGTGAGGAACGCGCGCTCTTCGGCCATCGTGGCAGCATCCATCATGCCCGCCATGCCCGAATTTACTGCGGTTACAGCTTCAAGTTCGATGAGCTGCGACAGAGCAATGACGACTTCTGCATTTACGCGCGTGTTCAGGTCGATTGACGCCTTTAGATCTTCAGTTTCCCCAATCATATCGACCAGTGCCCCGACACGGCCGAGGCTTTGTGCCGTGTTTGCATGGGCACTTTCACCCGCTGCGGCTACGACAGCTCCTCCAGTTGCAGCGGATGCGACACGCCGAGCGCCTGGCACACTTGATCCGGCCAATTCTTCAACAGTGCCCTCTCCAAACCCTGCGCTTTCCAGAGCTGCGGTCATTGTTGTCCGCATGTTCACCGATCGCGGGCCAGTCAGCCCGCTCCAGTCACCGTTCATTCCGGCCAGGATCGTCCCGAGGACGCCGCTCATATTTCCTTCGAGAAGGTCATTCAGATCGCCATCCATGGTCAGCCCAACAATATCGCGGGCGCCAGTCAGGGAGGCATAGAGGTTATTGGCAGTCTCAAGGTGCCCTTGAAGAAGGGTCACTTGAGAGAGAAGCTGGTCAAGCTGCGCGTTTTGCAGTCCAGCATCTTCAAGCATGTTCTGAAGCTGCCGGATGGACTGAGCGATATTCTGAGTATCTACCGTTGGAACGCCTTGAGCGTATGCGGCATTCGAATATGCGTAGGGCAGAACCGTTGCAGCCACGACAGCAATAGCAAAAGCTTTTGGACGAGCGAGCTTTCTGAGGTCACGCATGGTCATTCTCCAAATCTTAGGAAACTGCGCTCTGAAGCCTGTTCGGCTGCGAACTGCATTGCTTCAGCACTAATGGGTTGTGAGTTCGCTGCCCGCAGACGCGTCAGCAGAACCATGACGCGCGCTGTTTCAGCGCGCATGTAGGCATTGAGGGCCATTGCCTCATGCGGTGTCTCTGTTGTCTCAATCCGCTCAATAATGGCGCGGACACGAACGGCTGACTGGCGCACCATTTCATAAGCGTTGTCGCCATAAAGCATCGCGCCATCGCTCATCATGGCAGTGTGTGCGCCAGCCGCTAGAACAGGCTCGATTGTGCCAAGGGCATCAACGCCGCCAATCTGCGCCAAGTATTCGTTATACTTGGCCGGGATTACCTGGACGTAGTGTCGTGTCTCGTTAAATGGCGGGACGCCGTTATGACGCCGAACATTTCCGGGGCCTGAATTGTATGCTGCCAGCGCCAGAACGATGTCGCCATCAAACGTGTCAAGCTGGGTGGATAGGTAACGTGCGCCACCTTCCGCCTGCACGTAAGGATCACCGCGATAGGTTTCACCAATTCCAAGATCGACGGCAGTAAGAGGCATAATCTGCGTGAGGCCATAGGCCCCGACAGGTGACTCAGCATGAGGGTTGAACCGGCTTTCCTGCCAGATCATGGCTTGAAGCAGTGCGCGCCATTGGACCGGCGACAAACCTGCTTTAGCCACACCGGGACGACTATAGGTGGCTTGGGCAGCCCGGATGATAACTTGCTCTACCGTCACCTGAGCATCACCGAATAGCTCCGGCGTGGCTGTATTGGCATCGTCGGTCGAATAAAGATTAGGCGCCGCTGAAGATGGAGTTTCCCCCTCTTCCAAATCAGCAATCATGTCTTCTGAACTGCCTGTCGGGCGCGTGCTGCCAATGATGGCATCAAGCGCCGCAAGCTGTTCTTCATGTAGCTGCCCAATGTCCTCAAGCCGCCCTTGTTTATCGCGTTGGCGTTCAAGGTCAGCAAACTGCTCCGCCAGGATTAGGAGGTTCTGCTGTAGCTGGTTGACGTCGATTATCGGAACGCCCTGACCAACGGCCATCGTGCTTGCACACGACATTGCCGTTGCCAGCATGATATTACGAAGCCGACTAGACACTGATACCACCCTTGGCGTGCAGCTCAGGCAGCGGCGTGAAGTTGCAGGTCGGACGGCCGGAGGATGAGAAGCATTCCGAGGAAACTGGACGCGTTTCACCAGCGCAGGCCGAAAGTAGGCCAGACAAGGTAAGGGCGAAAATCAAACGCTTCATTTCAGGGTTCTCCAGAATTCAGGATCAAAATCAGGCGCGGCCAGTGCTGCGCGGCCTGCGGTGCTGTTGCCGATCGACATGAGGAGTTGGCCCAGATCCGTGAGGTCCGTATCCAGTAGAACAGACCCTTGATCGTCTCGAACCAAGGCCACGCGCTTGCCCGGAGGGGTTTCGAGCATGATGGTCAGCTCTTTTGCGTTCAGATTGAGGGCCGCAAAATCCTGCGCCGATGCGTCATCGTTCGGCAGAAGAATTTGCGTTTGGACGCCCTGCAAAATGGACGCGCCCGCCTTTGAGTTGGCAATTTGGGTGGCGAACTGTGTTACGAGTAGAACAACACAGTTGAGCTTGCGCAGCGTGACTAGCCAACCTTGCAGCTTGTCCGCAAAGTAGTCTGTGTCGAGCGCCCGCCATGCTTCATCCACAACAATGATTGTGGGGCGGCGATCTTGCATAGCCCGCTCTAGGCGTCGGAAAATATAGCCAAGGACTGCCGCGCGCTCTTTGTCATTTCCGTTGTCCAGAACGCTAGTCAGATCGAAGCCAACTAGGTCACCGTTGAGGGAAAACGTGTCTTCGCGGTTTCCGCCGAAGATCCAACCATAGCGGCCAGAAGGAGCCCACTCGCGTATGCGGCTTTCCAGATCGCCGTCATCATCTAGGGGGGCAAAAAGGCTCGCGAATTGTGACCAATGGCGCAGCCCTTGCGGGGCTTCCGCATTCCTTCGAATAGCGTCTTGAAGAAACTGAGACTGTTGCGCCGTCAAAGGACGTTCGGTCCGTTCAATCAGTGCCGTTATCCATTCCGAAAGCCACTGCTGGCCCTCTCGATCAGTTTCCGACCACAGCGGGTTTAGCCCTGTAGGGCGATTGGCTGTGATTTCGCTATACTCAGCCCCAAGCGCACGGAGAGGAACTTCGAGCCCGCGCCGATAATCGAAGGCAAACACCCGAGCGTTCATGCGTTGCGCCTGTGCGATGAGGAACGCAATAAGCACGGACTTTCCGCCACCGGACGGACCCAGAATTAGGGTGTGGCCTGCGGGGGGTTCCGCATCCACGTTTCCGCGCGGCAGCTTGCGATGAAAGCTAAACTGGTACCCGCTTCCTTCGGGGGTCGGAAATACGGTGATTGGGTCTTTCCACGGAACCTCGTCTCCATTCTTTCCAAGAGGTGTCCGATGCAGTGATGCCAAGCCCGCAAAGTTGCGATTTGTGATGGTGCCGATCCTGGACCGGAAAGCGGCATTGCCAGGAAACTGCGCAAAGTAATGCGCCCGCGAAGCAAAGGCTTCGGTGATGACTTTGACGCCAGCCTCTTGCGCGACCTGCTGAATATCTGCCGCGGCCTCTGCAAGCTCACGTTCATTGCTGCTGTAGATCGCAGCCGTCATGTGATGCCCACCAAAGACCAGCTTGCCTGTCACCAGCTCATCAGCCGCAGAGGCAAGTAATTCTCGATCCGACACCCCTGCATCGTTCATCGACGCCATCATTTTCTGCGCACGACGAATACGCTCTTCCATCACATCGTTCGGAATGGGCGTGAAGCTGTGGGTGATGACCATATCATGAGGCAGGTTCAGGCTGTCGAACATGCCATGTTCGGTTTGGTTTGGATAATTTTTGATGGTGAAGATCAGGCCGTTTTTGCGCACAGTATTTCCACCCGACAGGGTGATCCGGTTGCTCGCAAATGTCGGACGAAAGTTGGCTACACTTCGGGCCAAGATACCAATTTCCGACAGCGGATAGGTTGGAACCTCAGTGCCGGAGCCGATAGCTTCGAGGAAGCCCAGCAGCTCGCCCGAGGATGCAGTCAACGCGCGACCGGACATGCCTTCGGTAGCAGATAGAAGGATCGAGACCACTTCACGCAGGCTGGCAAGCCGGCGCTGACGTAGTTGTTTCTGATCTTCAACCTTGTCCTTGGCAAACCGCGCCCGCACTTTCTCAAAAGCGGAAACCGAACGACTTGCAGCAGGCCGACGCATGACTGTGATGGTTAGGGTTTTGTCACGAAGGCCATAGGACGAAAGAGCCGACTGCCAACGCCTATCGACTTCGGCGGCGAACCCATCACCGCGGACAGGTGATATTTCCGGAGAAAGCCGCTTGCTGATCTTGTGGATATAGAAGCTGAACCGGCCTTCGGTTTGCGCAATGATGGTGGCGATCCGTTTTTTCAAACGGATAAGCGCCTCATCGTTTGCTGTCATGCTGTTGAGACCATTAACGCGGATGCACTGCATGTACTCGCCGCCGCGTGTCAGGATGGTTTCGTCATCGACAAGGCTGACAAAGGGCAAATAGTCTTCGAATTGCTCTTCGCGGAAGGCAACTGATGAAATCAGGCTTGTTGCGCCCTCACCACTCAATTCCTTACGGCTCATAGCTATTTCCATTCCAAAGGTTTTTATTGCGCGATGGACGCGTTTTTTGGAGGACGGTCATTATTACGTCCAAAAAGTTTGGGTCCCACTGGGCCGCTGCATAAAGGGCCGGATATGTAGCCGCCGCCCAGGCCAGCACCCAGAAAGACTTGATCCAGATGAAAAGCAGGACGCCGGAAAAGACCCACACCATCCCGTAAATTACGGGCAAGCCGAGAAATTTTGGCGCGCGTAGCAGACCTTTAAAAACGACGTCCTGCTCTGTCATGACATCAAGCCCACAGCGCCTGGACCATCGTCGTTGCACCGCCAATACCGGCGATGGCAATGACGACCCACATTGCTTGGCGGAAGTCGATGATGCCGAAGAACCAGGTGATGAACACACCGATGAGCGCGAGAGTAGCGATGATCATCCCCAAGGGACCGGTCAGCGCGTCCACAAGCCCTTGCAGAAAGTTTTGAATGGGATCGAGGTTGATATCCTGTGCCATTGCAGGTTCTGCGATCATCAGAACCATGACAGCGAGTGCGGCCAACAGCACCCAATTACGGGAAGCAGGACCGCCCACCCGGTTAAAGATTTGCGTCACAGTTGTTCTCCTTTGAGACGTTGGTAAACGGCCATAACCTTGCGGACATGGCCTTGCGTTTCGCGGTAAGGCGGGATGCCTCCGTGACGCGAAACGGCTTCCGGGCCAGCATTGTAGCCAGCCAGTGCCAGCTCCTTCGAACCGAAGCGGTCGAGAAGAAGAAGCAGGTAACGGGCAGAGCCATCGAGGTTCTGGTGCATGTCATGTGGGTTTACGCCGAGTGTAGCGGCGGTCGCGGGCATGAGTTGGCCGAGGCCAATCGCACCGACATGGCTTAGAGCGCGAGGGTTATACGCACTCTCGATTTCGATGTTTGCTCTGTAGAAGTCGCGCCAGTCCGTGACCGACATTCCAGCTTTGCGCAGGGCACTATGGCCTCCATAGCGCAATGCTGTCTGGTGAATTGCATCGAGTACTTCAGGGCTTCCCGAGGCAGCGCGTGGTGCCATGAAACCATTGTCCGGTTCTGCTAGAAAGGACATGGAATTTTCGGGAACAGAAGCCTGACGTTCGGCTTCTGGGATTATCGGCTGCCCACCTGATCCGTAGTGGCGGGCAAAGCCGTTGCTTTGTTCTCTATATTCAAAGGCTCCGTCAGAACCTGGAACAAGGACCAAACCCTGTCCGAGACATTCAGTCGCGTTAAGAGTCAGACCTCCAATCGACCAAATAATGGCCATCTTTAAATATTTCAAAACACTGTCCTTTTTCGAAAGGCATTATGCATCCGGGGAAACCCCAGAGCATAAGTTTTGAAGCAACGCCCGACACAGTGAGCGAAGTTTCTGGCTTGTTTCTGACTTTGTAGACCAATAACCGTTTGGATTTTTTATCGGCCGAAACGACCTCGTAAATCCATTTGCCGACTACGGACGTTCCTTTTTTGGAAACGCTCTCTTGGCATATTACGATTACCGATCCGCCCTCGTTTACGACCTGCGCAACGTCCTCGCTGATTATCACTGGCGGTATGGCTAGACTCATTAGGGGCTCCTGCTCGCTGACAGGTGCCTTGATGCACTATGTTGGGTTGCCCGCACTAGTTGGATTTAACTAGATCACCACCTTCATAGACAACATTTCAACAAACCTCAACATAAATAAATTGTTTGTTTAACATTGTTGAATTGTTTTAGCCCAGTTCACGTACAGGACACTCGAAGACCTGGAACGATCCTTCGGAGTTGCTGGCGACAGGTCCGAGCTGCTTGACCGGCCACGACAGAGAGTTTGCCATGCGCTGGAACGCTGGCGATCCGAGGAACAGAACAGTGTCAGCTCCTTCCTCGCCCAAGAACGTGTTGATCTTGGCAAGGATCATCCGAGACACATCGCGCGACCCGGTGACGACCATACGCGTAATCTCCCAGACCCTTTCATTCATAGGCGGAAGCGCGTGGCACAGCTCCTGCGGCAAGCCGGGAAGTACGCCCAGGCAGGCATCGCGGATCATGTAGCTATACTGGATTTGCCCGGTGCCGCTGATCTGGTCGGTGCGGCGCAGTCTTGCCCCTCCGACCACAACACCGTTCAGCGTTGCCACAACATAGATCGTGTTAAAGGAGTCATACTGTTCGAACTCCAGATCTTCCGCGTGAAACAGCGGCCATTCCAGACGATCCACGAAAATCTGCTTGCGCAATTTCAAATAGTCATTGACCAGATGCCACCTGTCCAAGTCCTCCGGGCAGCGGATAACCTCGACCTGATAGCCGTCACGGGCCGCGTCACTGAACATGCGGCTTGGCTGCATCTTGACCATTGGTACCTACCTCGAAAACTTCTGTTGAGCCGATGAACAGGCGGATGCCTTCCGGCGTAACGGCCCACACGCCCTTGTTTGAGAACTTGACGGTGATCTCTTGGCCTTCCTGTAGATGGGCAAACATCGACATCAGGTTCTGAGCCATGTCGGCAGTAAAGTTTGCCTCGGCGGAGATAACCACGCCCCTCGGGCGCACCTTGGCGGTTAAGTCGGTCATCTGTCCCTCCTATGGCATTTTGCCGGTTTGCTTGAGCATCACTTAGGGCGTGAAATTAACCATTGACACCAACATGTCCTTTTGGTCAGTTGATTAGTGCAAAACGCATTTTTTTCTTGACAGGCTTGAAATGATTGAAATCGTGATCCCGAATCATGAAGATGAACTTGCTGTCCTCGAACGGATCGGCAACGGAGGTTTTATCCTCGGCCTTGGCCTAAAATTCGGAAAACCTGATTTCTGCCTCAACCGCTATTCCGACGCTTGGACAAAAAAGTACGAACAGGAGAACTACTTTTTTGGCGATCCCATGACCGTTTGGACCATGGCCCGCACAGGAATGATCCGCTGGTCAGAGTGCAGCCTTCCCGATCTGCGGGGCGTGATGACTGACGCAGCCACCCACGGTCTTGTCTATGGCGCCACATTTGTTGAAGTGGTGAAAGGCAAACGGTCATTCCTTTCCATCGCCCGAAACGACCGGGAACTGACTGACGCAGAAATGGAACTGCTGATGGGTCGTGTGAAGGCATGGGCAAACCTTTTCACAAGCTATTGGAAAACCATTGGGCTGACCCAGGGCGAGATTGACGCACTGGCCTCGATCAAGGGGGGAGCCAACCAAGATGATGCCGCTGAGACTTTGCACATCAGCCGGTCGGCATTGAGACAGCGACTATCTACGGCGCAGGTCAAACTCCGGGCACCAAATTCAGTCAGCGCAGTCGCACGTGCCTCTCAGATGGGAATTATCTGAAATCCAGCAGAATTAGTCATGTGTGATGGGAAGGGTAGGGGGGGCATTGAGCTAGCCTCAGCTCAGAAAGTGATGTGGAGGCGCACTATGGGTCTCCATACACATCCAACAGTCGTCATACCCGCGAACCACGAAGTCTGGCAGATCGCAATGGTGTGGGCTCGGCACTTGGTGATCCGGCACATTGCGACTGCGGTTGGCAATTGATGCCTGTGCGATAGCGGCTGAAAGCTGACCCCATACCTTTGCCTTGTCCGGGGACGGCACTACTTTGGTAGGGCTCTTCCAGAAGCCACGGCGGTGTGGATCGTAGATGACGTACTGCATGGCAAAGGTCGGCACTATGATGAGACATGCCAATCCCCGGCTGCGCCAAACGGTTCCCGAGTCATAAATCTGATTACTATGTAACGTGATGAGCCCATCTAGCAGCCTCAATTTGGCAATCTCTTAATTGAGTGAGGTCACTGCCTTGGCCCAGATGCCGGGAATGGCCGCATGCTGATCAGGGTATCGCGCTTTTACACGTGGTGAGGGATGGGCCGAGTGCCAGACCCTCAGATCTCGCATTGCCAGCATATTCGCAGCACGCGCGGCCTTCCTACCGACAAGAACCACGCTTTGAAGGCGGGGCAGTAGATTCAACAACACCTCCAAACGCAGCAGCCCAACTCGCCACTCCTCGGGCGTCACCTTTATTCTGCCATTCCACCAAGGTATCGCGTTCCAGATGAGCGTCTCATTTCGCATGATCGGTATTTGCTGCATGAAAGTGAACGTGGCGGCCGCGCTCTCGTCATCGTTGTCGCGGGAGATGAAACCGGAACCGGCTCGACCTGGCCGATCGGCGTCTGTCATGGGACCAGGCTTCTCCATAAGAAAGAGGATGCGGGCTCTTACGCCGCCGTCCAGCGAATCGAAGTCTGGAACGGCCCCGCGACCTTTGGCTCTGAGGTCTGCCACCATGTCATTCAGCCGTGCCATGGGAAGGCTGTCGCTTAACATCTTGCGATAGGTAAGCTGGCGGCTATCAGGCAAGCCGCGCGGCATATCAGGGGCAGGGAGGCAGTCTGCCGGAATGATGATAAGCTTATTCTCCACATCATAAAGCGAATTTGCTTTTGTGCGGCATTGCGAGTGTCCATCTCTATGGTGATCGGCTTAACCGCGTCCGGTTTGGTAAGCTGCAACATCTTCATACAGGCTAAAGTTTTTTTGCAGTTTCGCGCTAGGTAGAACGCCCACGGGAGAACGTACAGACACACCCCGAGCAAAATGCCTGTCATTGATTGCGATAGCGTTGCATGCGATGATGACATCCTATGCGGAGGTTACCATGGCCAGCATTACAATCAGAAACCTTCAGGATGACGTCAAGCGTCGGTTGCGTATCCGCGCTGCTGAGCATGGGCGCTCCATGGAGGAGGAGGCCCGCGAGATCCTTCGAGAAGTTGTGGGGGAGGCGAAGCCTGCTCATAATCTCGCCGCGGCTATCCGAACCCGTGTTGCGCCTCTTGGAGGGGTCACGCTGGATCTGCCGCCGCGAGAACCCATGAGAGACCCGCCAGCGTTTGATCAGGCGTGAGCATGATCATCGTTGACACGAACGTGGTCTCCGAGCTGTTGCGCCCTGAGCCTGAGCCTCGTGTTGAACGGTGGCTTTCTCAGCAAGACGGCCAAAGTGTTTACCTGACAGCAATTTCCGAAGCCAGCTTCGTCATGGCGTGGCCATCATGCCTGCGGGGAAGCGGCGCACCACCCTGATTGATGCTGTTGATCATATCCTTCGTGAGGATATGGCGGGCCGCATTCTGCCCTTCGACAGTGTCGCTGCGCAATCCTATGCAATCATCGCAGCGGGACGGCGTGCTGCCGGCTGCCCAATCCTGCAGGCCGACTGCCAGATCGCCGCAATAGCGCATGCCCACGGCGCACCTGTTGCCACCCGGAACACACCCGACTTCGAGGGCTGTGGCATAGATCTGATCAATCCTCGGAATGCTGAATGAACGCCGTCGAGATTAAACAGGCCATCTCCCAACTGGCAGAGCAGCCCTTCGACCCCGCCGAATTTACTTATGCCTTCCTGACCGCCTTTGGGAACAAGGATACGACGACCAAGCGGCTCCGCAGCGGACGGGACCAACAAGTCGGATTTTGCAGGCCCGTGGGGCGGTGTTCTCCAGACAGATAACGTCCACCTGGCGGCCTGCGCGCCTGGCGCTGTGGCTGAAGCGCTGGCCGCTCTTAGGGCCAGCCTTCTGACAGCCGAGCCCGCGCCCAGGCCAGGTTCATCCTTGCCACTGATGGCATCGAGCTTGAGGCAGAGGACATCACCAGCGGGGAAACCATCGCTTGCCGCTTTTTTGATTTCCCAGATCATTTTGCTGTCCAGACCCACCGCTTATCGCATCTTCAAACGCCGGCAGAACGCCGTCAGGCCACAAGAAAACACTGCCATAAAGCAATATAGGTCACATGGAACTGCGCGTAAGCTCGCAGGAGAATGAAATATTATAAAAAATAGTGTAACCTTTTGTAACTATAACAGCCTGCGCGGCAGAAAACTTAGGATGTTTTATTCTTACATCCGTATTAATATAAAATTTCACGCGTCGCAAACCGCGAAATAGGGCGGCCAGCATCAACCTGCATAAGTAAAGGCAGATTGATTATCGATATCGAGTGCATTGCGGTGCTCTGTCCTCAGAAAGCGCTTCAAGTCGACTGCGGAGCGCATCGCGTTTGCGCAGTTCGGTCGTCGGATCAATGGCCACACGTTGTCGGATCGTCTGATTATCCCCATAACAACTTGCATAGCCTATACCCAGCCTTTCATTACTACGACTAAAACCGCCTGCGCAAAAGCGAAACCCAGCTGTCTCTGCAGGTTTGGTTTCATAGGCATATCCGCGTGCAATATTCGCTTCTACTTCCTGCAGAAGACGCGCGACATTCCGTTGTTCTGCAGCAACATGTCCTTCGCACCGTTCAGCAGAGGTGCCACATGACACGAGAACTCCGAGCGCTAAACATGAAGCAGTAACTGTCGTCAGTCTCATAGCCGTAACCTCCCTATAGTTTTGAAACAGATCTTTGCAGGCAGGAAAACATTTTCACTATGGATTACATTCAAAATGGTACTTAACAAATTAAAATTTTCGGAAAAGTTCTACAGATAACAGAACCGCGTCTGAAACTTTTTTCCTGGCGCTTATTGATCCGGCAAATTCCTTATCTTTCAAATATGTCTTCCCATGAATATCCACCCTTCTATCAAGGGCAAGTTTGACACCCCACTGCGCTGCCAAATCAGTATCAATTCCATCCGGACGACCGCATCTTGTTCTTAGAATGCCAGGGATCCACTCAGACACAATCACGATGGGGAGCTTTATTTCGAGCTCACGTGCCAAGGCTAATGAAAAGCAGCGTGTACCTGCTTTTGAGACCGAATAACCGAGATTGCCATTTACAGGGTTCTCTCCCGCAAAACTTCCCACATTCACTATTCTGCCTTTGTCTTGCGCAAACATATGTGGCAAGAACGCCTTGGCGCAGTTTATCTGGCCCAATAGATTGGTCATTATTTGGCTATTGATGACCTGGGTGTCGGATGAGAGGAAATCATAATCGTCCAAAACGGCGGCATTATTAATTAATATGTTAACATGCCCTATTTTTTCCTTTATCTCATCAGCCACTTTATGCACATTCTCGCTGTCAGCGACATTGCATACCATCGGGAAGAACATATCATGCCCACATCTTTCAGCGGTAATGTCTAGCTCCGTAGCATTCCGCGCCAGACCAACAACACGAACGCCGTTTTCTGTGAGCCTATAAGAAAGTGCCCGACCCAAGCCGGCACTTGCCCCTGTAACAACGGCAAGATGAACTTGGGGGTCGTTTGACAAGAATATCTCCCACAATTAAACGCGCAAAATTGAAAATTATATCACCCACAATTGCAGGAGTTATCGTCATGTGTAGGAAGGCCTCAGTATAATGCCAGATATCAGCAAGTATTGCTGTACAAGAAATGTGTAATGTACCAGCAGTTGGATGAACTTTTTCAATCTTCAGATGATATATGGATATGGAGCGCAACTTATGGTAAATGCATAGGCCAAGAATAGGTGGGTGAATTTTTTGTTTCTGTATGAGATGGAATAAATGATGAATGCCGTCATATTTAACATTGGCGACCACGGCCCGTTTGAAGGGCGATTGGAGCGTGGGGTAGGGGTAACTTATACACTTACCTTTCTTGGGCTGAATACAGGTCTCAAGTCGTTTCAGGGCCTTCCCACAGTTTTGGTCGACGCCGGTGATGGACCTATTACCTTCACGGCTGGCGAGTATTTCCTGGCTTCTGCGAAGACTGGTATCGGCATTTCCGGGCAGATTACACTGCATGTTTTGTCCTAGACCTGTTATTGAGATGCAGCTCGGTGTTTCCGGAATCCCTGTTCAGTGAGGAAATTGAGGTGGGCTGCTTTTAATTAAGCGCACCCATAGTTCGCTGACAACGGCCGATATATCCGCTAACGCGGGGGTACGATTACTCTTGGATGGATAGATGCCTTGCCTCGCAAGCAATGGGTTACAGACTCGGTCAACGTGACAGATGAGAGTGAACGCCTTGACGCACTCCGTGCGCGAGACCTTCTGGACACGACGCCGGAACTCGGTTTCGACGACATCGTCCGTCTCGCCAAACGGCTCTGCCATACGCCCGTTGCATTGATCAGCCTGATTGAGAGCGAGCGGCAATGGTTCAAGGCCAGGGTAGGCTTCGATTTCAGCGAAACGCCGATCGGCCAGTCCATCTGCAAGCATGCCATCGGGCAACCCGACCTTCTGATCATCCCTGATCTGACCCTGGACCCCCGCACCTGTTCAAATCTGTTGGTCTTGGAGGAGCCGCATTTACGCTTTTATGCCGGAGCGCCGCTGATTACGTCGGAGGGGCTGACGCTCGGCATGATCTGTGTCATCGACCATGTCGCCCGGCCTGCGGGGCTGACCGATGATCAGGCGGATGACCTGAAAGCCCTTGCCCGGCAGGTGATAAGCCTTTTGGAAATGCGACGCATCATTGCTGATCGCGACACTCTGCTTGATCAGGCGGAAAGACATCGACGGCACTCGGAGCACGAGCAAGTGGAGCTGGCCGCAATGTTCGATCAGGCGCCGAGCTTCATGGCCACCTTAAAAGGTCCGGATCATGTTTTCGACCTGGTGAATCCCGCTTATTGCCGGTTGGTCGGGAGCCGGCAGCTCATCGGAAAGTGCTTTGCCGAAGCCCTGCCGGACGCTGCACGGCAGGGTTATGGAAGGATGCTGGATGAAGCCTACCGTTCGGGGGCACCGTTTGTGCAGAGAGGGGCCCATTACGCAGTCCAGAGCGATCCCGATGCCCCACCGGAGGATCGCTTTGTCGATTTCGTCTGTCAGCCGACCCGGGACGAACAGGGGGCGGTGACCGGCCTCTTTCTGGAAGGCTCGGATGTGACGGAGCATGTCCTCCAGACAAGGCGGGTTGCTGCCCTTGCCGACCTTGGGGAAACTCTACGCGACCTGAACGATGCCGATGAGATTACCAAGGCTGCAATGGCATGCCTGGCCAAGGCCATCGGCGGAAATTGCATTGGCTCCGGTAAGGTTGATCTGGACAGGGAGAAGATTGATGTCGCGGTCGACTGGTACGATGCCCACGGGGCCAGCGTCGTTGGCTCTCATAATTTCAGATCGTTTGGATCCTATATTGAGGATCTGAAGCGCGGCGAGACCGTGGTCATTTCCGATGTCCAGAATGACCCGAGAACCGCCAGCGAGGCCGATCGTCTGGAAACGATTCACGCCAGGGCTCTTCTGAACCTGCCGATCATGGTGCGCGGTGTCCTTGATACGGTCATCTTCATCCTGAACGCTCACGCGCGGGAATGGACATCAGAGGAAATCCATCTCGTCCGGCAAGTCGGAGATAGAGCTCATGCGGCCATTGCGCGAGTACTGGCCGAACATGAACAACATATCCTCAATGAGGAACTCAGCCATCGCATGAAGAACACCCTGGCAATCGTTCAGGCGATCACCAGTCAAACTCTCCGGGAGGTCCCGGAGAGAGATGCCGTGACGGCACTGACCAGGCGCATCGGCGCGCTGTCGCGTGCGCATGATGCCCTCCTCAAAACCCGATGGGTGTCCGCCGACCTCGCGGATGTAGCCAGATCGACGCTCTCAACATTCGATCAGGCAGGGAGCATCCATCTGCAAGGCCCAAATCTGAAGATTGGACCGAGGGCCACCTTATCGCTTTCCCTGTTGCTGCACGAAATGGCAACCAATGCCATCAAGTACGGCGCCTTGTCCGTGCCGGACGGACAGGTATCGATCACCTGGACCATCGAGCCGGGAGCGGACGAAGACGTGCTCAGCATGGTCTGGACGGAAACGGGCGGCCCTCCGGCCTCGCAGCCATCCGGCAAAGGCTTCGGGTCGAGACTGATCAGCATGGGGTTGATCGGAACCGGTGACGTGGAGCTTCGTTACGATCCGTCGGGCCTGACGGCTTTCATGCAAGCACCGCTGTCTCAAATGCAGCAGCCCTGACGCGGAAAGATCAGATGGCCCAGTATGCTCCTTTGAAACGCCAGATTGTGCTCGTCGTGGAAGACGAGCCCATTCTGCGCATGGCTGCGCTCGACATGGTCGAGACTGCCGGGTTTGAGGCTGTCGAGGCGACCGACGCCACCGATGCGATCAGGATCCTGGAAACCCGCCCCGATATCCGCATCGTCTTCACCGATGTCGATATGCCGCGGGGCGTGGACGGCCTGAAGCTGGCTGCGCTCATCCGGGAGCGTTGGCCGCCTATCCATATTATCGTGACCTCCGGAAAGCCCGGAATGGGGTCGATGAAACTGCCCGTCGATTGTGTGTTCTTTGGCAAACCTTATGACGAACAGCGCGTGGTGGCAGAAATGCACAGGATGAGCAGAGCCTGCTGAGATCCTCTGGCCGCCAATTATGGACGCAGTCCGGTGCATTTTTTTCATATGCTGATCCATTTGAAAAACATTGAGTGAGCAGATCAGGGTTCGCAAAGATCATAGCGTTACTCTGCTTTCGAAGCTCGACAATCTACAGAGGACACGCTTTGCTCAACAGCCAAGCTTTGCATCACAACCTGACAGGAGGAAACATGGCAATCGGTACGGTAAAATGGTATAATGAGGCGAAAGGCTTTGGTTTTATTGCGCCTGATAATGGCAGCAAGGATGTTTTCGTTCATATCTCCGCCGTTGAGCGCGCAGGACTTGGAACGTTGACTGATGGCCAAAAGATCAATTTCGACGTCGAAACTGGCCGGGATAGACGCGAAAGCGCTGTGAACCTGTCACTTGCTAAATACTAGTCCTAGTAAGAAATTGACTTACGGCGGTGTTAAATCTGTAAGTGCACAAGATGCGCTCAAGTTTGATAACCTCAGCAATAAGGCGGTTTTAAAATCTGAATATCGTCATTGCTGACATTCAGATCCGTGGGAGGCTTATTTAAGTTCAGGGGCTTGCGGGTGGGTTGCTGGGGCTTGAACGTAAGAGCGCATAAACCAGCAACGCCCATCCAGCGCCGCCCACCAGTCCGGCAACAGCATCCGTGAGATAATGAACACCCAAAGCGACCCGGGTCAGGCCTATCATCATGCAAGTTGCAATCGCAGTGCCCATAATCATCAGGCGCGTGGTCGTTTTCCGGGGCATGCCCGCAAATGCCAGCGCGATGCTGATATAGACTACGCTGCCATTGAAGACGTGGCCACTCGGGAAGCTATTGCCATTTATGGACATGAGGTGCGGCACAATGGCAGGTCGCGGACGGCCAAAGCATTCCTTCAGCCAATATTCCAGAAGCATTCCACTGACGATCGCTGTCAGAACCACCAACACCTGATGCTGACGCCGAAGCGCCAGCAAGATCGCCATCGCCATGATGGCCAAAAGATTGCGAACCGGAAATCCGCCTAAGGCGGTCATGTCGCGAATTGCCACACTCAACCATTTCGGCCCGGATAGTGTCAGTTCTGGAACCTCACGAAAAGCCAGCAGGCTCCAGGTATCCACTCGAGCCGTATAGCCCAAGACCATCAAAATTGCGGTACATGCAAAAGCTGTCCAGCACATCAATGTAATGACCAGCAACCGATGGAAAGCGATGAACTGGCCAAGTTTCCGTAGCGGGTTTCGAGGCGGGTATGCTCTCATGAATTTCTCGGGTTATAATGGTCTGCGCATGGGTGACCAATCTTCATACTCAAAATAAGGGCCGCATCAGTAATGATGCGGCCCTTATCAATTCATTAGTAGCTTTGAGCTTAGCGGATGGGGCGGGAAGGATCGGACCGTTCGTCGTCAATCTCGACTTCCGTGTGACGAACGCTGTCGGTCACCGTTTCCTGACGCGTATCGCTGGTCTTACGCAGGCTTACTTCCTCGACGACACGTGCCTCTTTTGAGACGACCGCCTCCTCAACATACTCCTCGGCTTCGACTGTCCGGTCCTGGAAAGCGGTGTCGGCATCGGTGACGGCCCGATCAACCGGGCGCCTTTCCAACTCGACGCGATCCTCACGCAAGTTCACCGTTTCACTCACAGGTTCCTCGACAGTGTAGGCCCGGACACGAACGCGACCGTGGCTGGTGTCTCGCTTGCCGACGCGCAGCCGCTCCTCGACGATCGGAATGCTCTCGTCGTCCGCTTGAACGGAGGTATCGGCATAGCTGCCATCATTACCGACAGACGAACCCACGGTCCTGGCTTCGGTCGCATGGGGGCTGACCTCATAGCCACCCCAGCCTTCCGACCGCCAGCTCTCCTCGCGCTCGGCCAAATCGACAGTGCCCTCGTCGTCCAGGATGTCGAGAACCTGATCGTAGTGCGCGGCCGTCAGGCCCGTCACGGTAACAAGAACCCCACCCCGCGACAGCCCCTCGGCATAGGTGTAGCGGTCTTCGTCGGGAAAGAAGAAATCGCCGAGGCTATCCCAGAATCCCTTGTCTTCGTTCGTCGAGGTTCTCTGCTCAGTGGACTGGGTCGCACCCTCGACTGTTCTGATCTGCGTGCGCGATATCCCAAGCGCTTCAAGCCGCGATACGGCGTTCTGGGCATCGGCGTTCGTATCGAACAAGGCGGAGACGGACATGCTTCCGTTGGAAGTACCGGCGTCATTGTCATAGGTCATCGTGAGTTTCCTCTTTGCTGATGATTTGACCCCCGGTCTGAGGGCCGAGATGGTCGATTACGGCGCGCTGACGCCGGATGGTGACCGGAATGTCGGAGGTTTCCCGGCGTTCGGTGCGGCGGACATGGATCTCTTCGCGCAGCACAAGCTGTCGCGTGATGACGATCCGCTCCTCGACCACGGGAATGATCGTCAGGTCCCCTTGGGTCACGATATCAGGGGCGACATCGATATCCCGCTCGATGGGGACCCGGACCACATCTATCTCGACGTCAGAGAAATCGACGGGCACAAGGCTGTCCAACGTCTCGGTGACTGTCGAGACCCTGACCCGGTCTGTCACCCTCTTCCGCTTTGTGACCGTCAGTTGCTCTTCCATGAGCGGGACGGTCTGCTCGGCTTGGTCGTGGTCGTGGTCGTGGTCGTGGTCAGATGTCATCACATCCCTCCGTGATGATCCACAACCTTGCCGTCCACGGTTCGTTCCGGTTTCAGGATGGCAATATAAGTTAGTCTCCACTAATGCCGTGCTGCGTCTTCGGAGACTGCAGCGATCAGACCTCACGTGGAGTGAGGCCGCGGTACTGTTCGGATCAAACTATCCGAAGGGCCCATGCTGACTTAGCATCGAGGGGCAGCCGTACCAGTTGATTTGCTAAGTTCTTTATAATGCGCAGCGGTTGCGACGGATGAAGGACGCAAGAAGCGCTTGGAGCAATTGATAACGCATATGCGACAGTGATCCGATCACTCAGTATCATGGTGCTTCCACGCGGCCGAGCTCGTGGCGCTGCTATGGTAAGGTTACAGTTTGCCAAGGAGCTGACAGGACGAGCTTTTGCGGCAATTCCGGAACAAGACGAAGCTTCGGGCTCTTGTTTTCTACCCAGTACCCGAGGAGTCCTATGCCCGACGCTCTTACCTTGCCCGAACCGCCCTACCTTGCCAAAACCGTACGAGAGGCGTTGGAAGACAAGGCTGCTCTGAACAATGCTCCGCGTATTATTCTTGGCCTTCTAGCTGGCGTCTATATCGGCTTTGGCGGAATATTTGCCCTCATCGCCCTCGCCGGCGCTGAGGCCATGCCGTACGGCATTGGACAGACGCTTGCAGGCCTCGTTTTTGTCCTCGGCCTTGTCCTGGTGGTTGTGGCGGGAGCCGAACTGTTCACCGGCAATACACTGATGCTTAGCTCGGTCGCCGCCGGGAAACTTGATGCGAGCAAAGCTGCTGCCGCACTCGCTGTTGTCTATGCGGCCAACTTTTTAGGTTCCGTTCTTTTGGCGCTCCTGACGCTTGCCTCAGGCCTCCATGAGGCTGGCGAAGGTGCCATTGCGCAGGCGGCACTCGAACTGGGTGCCGAAAAGACCACCAAGGGCTTTACCGCGCTCATTGCCAGTGGGGTACTCGCGAATATGCTGGTCTGCACTGCCGTATGGATGGCCTATGGCGGACAGACAGTGACCCAAAAACTGGCCGCGGTAATCCTGCCCATTGCGGCATTCGTTGCTGCCGGTTTCGAGCATTCTGTGGCCAACATGTTCCTTCTGCCCTATGCTTGGCTTATCCAGTTTGCTACCGGCGCCGCCACCCAAATCACCGTCATCGGCATCGTCTCGAACCTTGTCGTCGTCACTCTTGGCAATCTTGCCGGCGGCGCCCTGATCGCCCTGGCTTACCATCACGCCTATCTCAAGAATTGACCGGTTGCGTGACGGTTATCCATGCTGCTTGGCAATCCGCTATGCTCGGCGCGCACTACGATACATGAGGATAAAGCCGAACCGGAGGCTTTGCTGAAAATATACATATCCCAACTGGATTACGGGCACACCGGAATCTATTTCGAACCCAGCCAAATTCCGCCGGTTGTCATGTGATGAGGGGAACATCCAGTGTTCGAACCTGTCCTCTGATCCTGAAATGGAAGGATCATTCCAATGACCTATGACAGCACCACGGGCCAGACATCCGTCTCCGCACTCTTCGACAGCCAGGATGACGCACAACGCACTGTTGATCGGCTTCTTGAGGCTGGGGTGGACATGAGCCGAATCCGTATGGACGCCGGCAGCACGGGCACCACACCCACCCAGACCGATCAGGGCAAAGGCTTCTGGGATAGCCTTGGCGATCTCCTGATGCCTGAGGAAGACCGCTACAGCTATGCCGAGGGCCTGTCGCGTGGCGGCCAGCTTCTGACTGTATCGGGTGTCACCAACACGGAGTATGAGACGGTTCTCGACATTCTGGATGACGAAGGCACCGTGAACCTTGACGAACGCGAGGCCAACTGGCGCAGCGAAGGTTGGGGCGGCTACGAGGCCAGCACGTATGCAACTGGATATCCCACCACCACCGACCATTCCGCGGCATCCGCGGACGAGACGATCCCGGTCGTCGAGGAGAGGTTGCGTGTCGGCAAACGCGACACGAGCCACGGCCGCGTCCGTGTCCGCGCCTATACGGTGGAGACACCGGTCAGCGAGATGGTTGAGCTGCGAGACGAGCATGTCAAGCGGGTACGGACCCCGGTCGATCGTCCCGCCAAGGTGGATGAGGACTACCGAGAGCGCTCGTTTGAGGCAGAAGAGCACCGGGAGGAAGCCGTCGTTTCGAAAGAAGCCCGCGTCGTAGAGGAAATTGGGTTGCGCAAAACTAGTGATACCCGTCAGGAAACGGTATCCGACACGGTACGCCACACCGAGGTCGAGGTGGACGACGAGCGTACGGCCGTGGAGCGCCATGATCTGGATCGCAGCCGGAAGTGTTGCTGCTGATGGCCGGGGTTTAGCTCTCACCTCACCACTGAGACCACAAAACAAGAGGGCCGCGCTGGAGCGGCCCTCCTCGTATATCTGGTCCCCCCGCGACCTTTAGGACGCAGGGAACAGCTCCTCGGCCACGTGCATCATGTTGATGGGCTTGCTCAGCAGCGGCACAAGCGCATATTCGTCAGGGATGCTGGCCTTACTCTCGCTGCTTGCGAAGATGATAGGGATGCCTGCTGCCAGCAGCTCATCGGCCAATGGGTAGACCATCTCACTACCAATCCTGATGTTAAGGATGCCTCCGTCTGGTTGCGGCAACGCTTGGAGAAGCGCGTATCCATCCTCCAGAGTTGCAGCAGGGCCGATAACCACGCCCCCGAAGGCTTCTATCTGCGTGCAGATATCAAGGCTGAGAATGAATTCATCCTCCACTACAAGAATATGCCTTCCGGCAAGATCAGGTTTGTTCATCATCTGTCTCCGCAGCTTGCAGATAATGCAACAGTACGCTTCTATAAATGTTCCTGTGCAAACGTGCCGCCAGCCTCGCTCTGCAACTCATTACTCACACCTTTACCCCTTGGAGACCCTACTAAGCTCTAATCCGGTGTTTTGGCCACACACGGAACCAGACCCTCACTGGGGATTTAATTATATTCGGGACAGCGTCCCCACTTAAAAAGGATCATGCAATGGCACAGACCCCGCCTGTCACAACGAAACAGGATGTCGATGCAGCCGACAATAATATGTCAGATTCTCGAGAAGGAGGTGTTGCTGGTCTGGCTGAGCGTGGGGCGGCGCTTGCCAATGCGGCTTTTGGGGTGGGCCATGAATATATAACTCCCCTCCAGGAGGCGGGACAAGGCTATGCTGAACGCCTGTATAAAGCGGGTGAGCAGCGCGCACAGGAAGCAGCCTTTTATGCGGAACTCGGTTACGAGGAAACCAGGGACCTTGTTCGAGGCTACCCGATCCAAGCTTTGGGGATTGCAGCAGGCGTAGGTGTTCTTCTGGGACTGCTAGTGGCGCGTCGCTGAACCAAACTGCCAATTTGCGTGCAGCAGCCCTGATCCTTAACAACTGGGTTACATAAGACGGATTACTAGGTGTTATGATGTAGAACCGGTGGGTTCTATCCTGAAACGCGACAAGCCATGATTTGCTGGGCTTTCGCTGATCGAGGAGTTCAACTTGGCATCGCATCTCACCCTCTCCGAGCGCCGCATCATTGCGGGCATGCTGCAGCGCAAGATCAGCGTGGCGCAGATTGCGGTGCAACTCGGCCGGCACCGCTCGACGATCCACCGCGAGATCGGGCGCAACTTCTGGCGCGATCCGGAGGTGCCGATGGCGACGGGCTACTGGCACATGAACGCTCAGCACCTGGCCGACGACCACCGCAAGAGGCAGGCTAAGCTCCTGCAGGATGGTGACTTGCGGGACGGCGTGATCGCAGCACTGGAGGCCGGCTGGTCACCGCAGCAGATTGCCGGGCGCATGCGGCATGAGCGCGCGCGGCGGCGCGTCTGCCACGAGACTATCTACTGCTACGTCTACTCTCCAGATGGCCGAGCACAGGAGCTTGCCCGTTATCTTCCCGAGCGGCGGCGCAAGCGCAAGGCGCGCTACGCGCGCAAGCCGAGAAGCCTTGTCTTCCCAGAGCGCTGCATGATCAGGAACCGCCCTCAAGCCGTCAAAGACCGGCAGGTCTTCGGCCATTGGGAGGCCGACCTGATGATCTTCCGAAAGGAGCATGGGCCGGCCAATCTGGCCACGGTGGTCGAGCGCGTCAGCCGTTACACGGCGATCTTCCGCAACAACGATCGGCGGTCCAGTCCAATCATGGACAACCTGATCAAGCTGCTCTCGCCCCTGCCCCGGCATGCCCGTCAAAGCCTGACTTTCGATCGAGGCCTTGAGTTTGTGTCGTGGCGCGAGCTTGAGGAAGGGCTTGGGGCGCAGGCCTGGTTGTGCGATCCACAGGCGCCTTGGCAGAAGCCTACAGTTGAGAACACGAACCGCCGCGTCCGGCGCTGGCTTCCGCGCGACACGATCTTGCTGACAATCCAGCAGAAAGAGTTGCTGGGCTTGGCTCAGCGGATGAACGCCACGCCCCGCAAATGCCTTGGCTACAGGACGCCGGCCGAGGTCTTCCGCGAGGAGTTGGCGAAGGCCTCAGGCCTGCAATAGCGTTTGAGTTGCGAGTGTTCGCTGCCGTTGACGGTACAGGTTATCCTGCCTAACATTTACCGGTCTGAAACAGGTTAGGCTTGGGAAGGTTGGCCCAGCCCCCGCACCCTGCGGGTCCTTCCGTTGCAAGGCAGCGGCCCGAGACTATCAAGGCGTCTGCGCGGTGCAGGAGCCGATAGGTAGGGTATGACATGAAGCCGAGAATTTCCGTTATAACACTTGGCGTGAGTGACCTCGAACGCTCGCTTTCCTTTTACCGTGATGGGCTTGGGATGCCCACCGAGGGCATCATCGGACAGGAGTTCGAGCATGGTGCGGTGGCGTTCTTTGACCTGTCCGGCGGGCTGAAGCTCGCCCTCTGGTCGCAGGCCGACATCGCCCACGATACCGGGTTGCCAGTACAGCCGGTTAGCCCGACCGCCATAACGATCGGGCATAATGTAGCGCGACCGGAAGAAGTCGATCAGTACATGGAGGATGCGGTGCGGGCAGGTGCTGAAGTGATCAAATCTGCACAGGACACATTTTACGGCGGCTACGCTGGCTATTTCCGAGACCCTGACGGGCACCTTTGGGAAATCGTCTGGAACCCGGACCTGCTTCCGCTGGAGAATTGAGCTGCCCTATTGAAGTCCCCGGCCCTCCTGAGGCCAGCGGCAACACTACAGTTCACGCTGTCAGTGGCGCTGGATCCCCGCCTGACCCGGACGGGCTGCGATGGCGGATGTCTCCGCCCGCCCGGGTCAGGCTAAGTCGGCGCCCGTGTCGCGTTTCAAGTTAAGTCTGCATAGGAAAATGGAGCCTCCCGGCTCTCCAGAAGGCTTTCGTGAAACAAACAGCTGTCCCTACTGCAACCTTATAGATCGAAGCGCAAAGCCCAGTACTGCCAGTCGCGGCTGTGACGCCTTGGCAGTAGCAGGCAGACGTATGTGCACTACAGATATCAGTCGAGATGAGGATTGGCGGCTTGATACTCCGCCTCGGTCTTTCGCGGATGGCCGCCTTCCAGGCAAATCGAAGCCATGGCTTTGTCGGTGTAGATCTCAGAGCACAGCGGCCAATCCCGAGCTGCATCGAACAGGCCGGGCATCAGATCGTATGCCGCTGCGTGATCATCCGTGTTCCGTATCCAGAGATGCGTTCCGCACGTGCCGCAGAAGGCGCGTTCAGCAAATGGAGTGGATTGGAAATGCTTGACTGGACCCTCTACGGAAACCGCTTCGGCGGCAGCGGTGAATCCCAGAAAGACCCCGCCGGTCCATGTCTGGCACATGCGGCAATGGCATGCACTCGGATGAGCATCGTGCTGTCCATCGACAGTTACCACGACTTTGCCGCAAAGGCAGCGGCCTGAAAGTTTCCTCATGGCGTCCATCTCGTTCCCCTTTAACCGGCAGCTTTGCAATGGAAGGCATAACGTCAAACAGGTTGGACAGTTGCGTTAGGGTGCACGGGCAAATCTCGGGACAAGACATTCGACCGTACAAAGCATCCAAGCACTTTGCCCCGACCGGGTCTGGTGGAGGCCGGAGCAGCAGACTGGACCCCGGGGCGCGGCCCGGAGGAAGCACACCAACATAAACTTGAGTCTTTACACGCTTTGGTTGAGGCAAATGGTGCTGATCACGAGATCAGCGTTTCAGTAGGAATGATCCGATGAGAAACCTTATTGCTGGATTGATGCTGACTACCACCACGATGCCTGCTTTTGCGCAAACTGAGATGACCCCGGACGTCGCGATTGCAGCGGCGCAAAACCAGTTGGGTGTCTTGGAGTATTGCCAGACGAACGGCCATATTGATGAGACCGCCATCGCGACGCAGACGCGTATCCTGAAGATGATGCCCCCCGTCACGGATGAAGCCATGGTGGAGTAGGCCTACGAAAAGGGAAAGGCGGGGACTGTGTCAGCAATGGGCATGGAGCAAACCCTTAAGGCTGCTGCGACCGCGCAGAGCACAGACGAAGCTACGCTATGCTCTCAGATGGCTACTCTATTGGAGCAGGCTGCCGCTCAACTGCCCGAGTAGTGTAGAGGCCACCGCCTGTCGGTAGGGGCTGGCATCAACGCTGGCTGCTACCGGCAAACCATAGCTCGCCGATAGGAAAGGAACTTGCTTGAAGCAGGGCTAACCGAGCCGATGGGCAATCTCGATACCGTCAAGGCTTACACGCCTCCTCCCAGGACATCAGAGTAGCCATTGCAGAACAGATCATCCCGGTAGGCCGGCTTCGGCATTGTCGGAACTGACCTGCCACGGGATTTTTCCTCCATCTGCGATTAGGGTCTGGCCCATGGAGAGGATGGACGATGAAGAAAGCACGACTGACGGCAGAGCAGATTATCGGTATCCTGCAGGAGCATGAGGCAGGCGCGAAATGTGCCGATCGGTGTCGCAGGCATGGGATGTCGGAGCGCACGTTTTATGACTGGAAGGCGAAGTATTCCGGGATGACGGTGTCCGAGCCTAAGCGGCTGAAGGCGCTCGAGGATAAGAATTCCAAGCTGAAGAAGCTGCTGGCCGTTTACCCCTAGAAATTTTTTCGACGCAGCCGGGAAGAGAACCGCGGCCGGTTGCGTCTATGACTGTATCATGACCCGGACACGCGACCCCATCCTGGATCTGCTGGCGCCGCTGCGGCGCTATGCCTTCGCGCTGACCCGCGACAGGGCCGAGGCCGACGACCTGGTCCAGGACGCCCTGCTGCGCGGCCACGAACAGCGCCGCCAGCTGGCCCCCGGCAAGGCGCCGGGACCGTGGCTGCGCGCGATCCTGCGCAACCGGTTCCTGGACCGCCGCCGCCACGACCAGGCCCAGTCCCGCCGCGAGGCGCAGTTCGCCCAGCTGACCCCCCTGGCCCAGGACGCGCCCCAGGACGACGCCCTGCGCCTGTCGCAGCTGCGCCAGGCCTTCCTGAACCTGCCCGACGACCAGCGCGAGGCGCTGGCCCTGATCGCGGTCGAAGGGCTGTCCTATGCCGAGGCAGGCCAGCTGCTGGGCATCCCGCCCGGCACGGTCATGTCGCGTGTGTCGCGCGCCCGCGCCCGGCTGCGCGCGTTCGAGGACGAGGCCCCCGCCCGCCCGGCCCTCAAGATCATCGGAGGACGCGATGCTGAAGGATGATCCGCAGATCGGCCCCGCCGACCTGGACGCCTATGTCGACGACCAGCTGACCCAGGCCCAACGCGCCCAGGTCGAGGCGCATCTGTCGCGCCATCCCGACGCCGCCGCCCGCGTGATGCGCGACCTGTCGCTGCGCCGCGACCTGCGCCGGGCGCTGGCCGCGCCGCCCGCGCCGCGACCGCTGCTGGGCGCCGCGCGGCGGCTTGCGACGGCGCGCCGGCGCGATGCGCAGCTGCGCCGGGTCCTGCGCATCGTGCCGGCCGTGCTGCTGGTGGGGCTGGGCTGGCTGGCCCATGCCGGCCTGGGGCCGCTGTCGGTGCGCGAAGGCGTCGCGGCGTCGCCCGCCCCCGCATCGGTCACGGCGGCCCTGTCGGCGCATCAGGTCAGCCTGCTGCGCCTGGACATGACCTCGCAGCCCGGCATCAGCCGCCTGGACCCGGTCGAGATGCGCGCCGCCACCGGCATCGTGCTGCCCCGGTTTCCCGACGACTGGACGGTGCGCGACGCGCAGGTCTTCCCCTCGCCCCAGGGTCCGGGGATCGAGATCCTGTTCGACACGCCCGATCTGGGCACGATCAGCCATTTCGCGGTCCGCGCCGGCAGCTTCGACGTGACCCTGCCCCGCCTGCACCAGACGCCCAACCACGGCATCGCCTGGTTCCAGATCGGAGAGATCGCGCATGTGCTGGTCGCGGGCGACGACCATGCCGACCCGCTGCTCGCGACATCGGTCGCGCTGTCGGACACGCTCTACTGACATCAACCAACCGGAGGTTTTCATGCAACCCATCCGCCAGACCGGCCGCAGCGCCGGTTTCGCCCCCGCCGCCGTCCTGGACGACGGCCTGCGCGCGCACATGCTGCGCATCTACAACTACATGGGCCTGGGCCTGCTGGTGACCGGGCTGGTCGCGGTCGCTGTGGCCTCGGTCCCGGCGATCTACGTGCCGATCTTCAGCTCGCCCCTGCGGTGGGTGGTGATGCTGGCGCCGCTGGCCTTCGTGATGTTCCTGTCCTTCCGGATCGAGACCGTCTCGGCCGCCACGGCGCAGACGCTGTTCTGGGCCTTTTGCGCGGTGATGGGCCTGTCGCTGGCCTCGATCTTCCTGGTCTTCACGGGCACGTCGATCGCGCGCGCCTTCTTCAGCGCCGCCGCCATGTTCGCGGGCATGAGCCTTTACGGCTACACGACCAAGCGCGACCTGTCGAAGTTCGGCAGCTTCCTGATCATGGGCCTGATCGGCGTCGTCATCGCCAGCATCATCAACATCTTCCTGGGCTCGTCCGCGCTGCAGTTCGCGATCTCGATCATCGGCATCCTGGTCTTCGTCGGCCTGACGGCCTGGGACACGCAGTCGATCAAGCTGGCCTACAGCGAACATCACGATGCCGAGACGCACCAGAAACTGGCGGTCATGGGCGCGTTGTCGCTGTACCTGAACTTCATCAACCTGTTCCAGCTGCTGCTGAGCCTGACCGGCCAGCGCGAGGAATAGGCCCCAGACAAGGACCGCATCCATGGATCAGAACGACCGCCACGCCATCGAGGGGCTGTTCGGCAAGCTGGGCCAGGCCGCACAGGCCCAGCCCCATCGCGACCCCCAGGCCGAGGCCCTGATCGCCGACCTGATGGCCCGCAACCCCGGTGCCGCCTATTACCTGGCCCAGACCGTCATCATGCAGGAACAGGCGCTGGCCGCGGCCGAACAGCAGATGCAGCAGATGCAGGCGCAGCCCGCGCCGGCCTCGGGCGGGCTGTTCGGCAAGCTGTTCGGCGGCAGCCAACCCCAGCCCCGCCCGATGGCCCATCGCCCCGCGCCCCAGCCCTACGGCCAGCCCGCCCACGGGCAGCAGCCGCAGGGGTCGGGACCGTGGAGCAGCGGCCGTCCCTCGGGCGGCGGCTTCATGGCCGGCGCGGCACAGACCGCGATGGGCGTCGCCGGCGGCGTGCTGCTGGGCAATGCCATCGGCGGCATGTTCGCAGGCCCTGCCGACGCCTCGGAGATGGAGCAGGAGCCCGCGATGGAGGAGGACGCCGGCTTCGACGACCCGGGCTTTGACGACGGCGGCTTCGAGGAATGATCACCACGGCGCCGGCCCCTATCCGGGGCCGGGCATCGCAGTGCGATAAGCGGACCCTTTGATGTCACCACATCCTCACGCGGCAGCCCCGCATCGGCCCCGGCTCAGCGACGTTCTGTCGGAACTTGCCGAAACCTGGAGCCAGCCGCGCATTTCTGTGGGTCAGCTGATCCAAGCCTTGGAAGACCGGGGACTGATCGGACTTCTGCTGATCCTGGCGGTGGCCAATGTCATTCCTAACCCACCGGGTACCTCGGCCGTTCTAGGGCTGCCAATGCTGTATCTGTCCTGGCAGATGATGCGCGGCGGCATGCCTTGGCTGCCGCAGTTCCTGGCGGCACGGTCGTTCGACATCGACCATTTCCGCACCGTGGTCGCGCGCACCACCCCCCGTTTGAACCGCGTCGAGCGACTGCTGCGTCCGCGCCTTCCCAGCCTCAGCAGCCCTGCCGCATTTCGCATCCTGGGGGCGGTCTGCCTGCTGCTGTCGGTCGTGCTGGCGATGCCGATCCCGTTCGGCAACCTGCTGCCCGCGGCGGCCATCGCGATCATCGCCCTGGGTGCGCTGGAGCGGGACGGTCTGTGGATCGCGGGCGGGGTCCTTTTTGGCATCGCCGTGTCGGTGTTTCTGGCCAGCGCGATCGTGATCGTCACCCGTGCCATACTGAGCTTCGTGGGGCTCTGACGGCGCACTCTCCCATCAACGAACTGACTGACGAAAGCTCTTCTCTATGGAACGACTGATCGAACGCGGCTTGTTTGCCAGCCGCTGGATGATGGCCCCGATGTATCTGGGGCTGGCGCTGGCGCTTCTGGTGCTGGTCTGGATCTTCATCATGGAGCTGGTTCGTTTCGTGATGATCGTCCCGGTCATGACCGTGAACGACGCGATCCTGGGCATCCTGGCACTGATCGACCTTAGCCTGGCCGCGAACCTGCTACTGATCGTGATCTTTTCCGGCTACGAGAACTTCGTCAGCCGCATGGACCTGGCCGATCACAAGGATCGCCCCGACTGGCAGGGAGAGGTCGATTTCTCCGCCCTCAAGCTGAAGCTGGTCGCATCCATCGTTGCCATCTCAGGCATCCACCTGCTCAAGGTCTTCATGGACGTGGGCCAGTACGATCCCGAACAGATCCGCTGGATGGTCGTGATCCACCTGGTCTTCGTCATCTCCGGCGTACTGCTGGCAGCGATGGACTGGATCGCAAACCACGCAAAATCCCTGAAATACCGCAAGACGCCCTGACAGTGCGCAGTATAATCCACAGCGCCCCGGAAACCCCGGGGCGCGTCTGCGTTACAAGGCTCGCACCATTACAAAGGAACCATATCACCGTGGACCACAGGTCTGACGTCCTTCACCCCTGCTGTCTTTGCAGGGTCTGCCCATGATCGCGGCGCTTTTGCTGTTCCTCTTCGGAACGCTGGTCATCCTGGCGATCATTGCCGCCAACGGCTATTTCGTGGCACAGGAATTTGCCTACATGTCCGTGGACCGGACACGGCTTGCCGCCAGTGCCGCCAAGGGCGACGCATCGGCCAAGCGGGCGCTGGCCGTGACGCGGCGCACAAGCTTCATGCTGTCCGGCGCGCAGCTTGGCATCACCGTGACCGGCCTGCTGGTCGGCTTCGTGGCCGAGCCGCTGGTCGGCCAATCGCTTGGCGTCCTGCTGGGCGGCATCGGCATCCCGACCGAGGTGGGCGTCGCCACGGGCACCATGCTGGCGCTGGTCGCTGCAACCCTGATCCAGATGATCTTTGGTGAGCTGTACCCCAAGAACCTTGCCATCGCGAACCCGGAGCCCCTGGCCCGTGGCCTGGCACGGTCGACGCTGATCTATCTGACCGTCTTCGGCTGGCTGATCGGGCTGTTCGACAAATCCGCCAACCTGCTGCTACGCGCGCTTAGGATCGAACCGGTCCATGACCTGGACGTCACCGCTTCGGCGATGGACCTGCCGCACATCATCGCAGATTCGCGCGACAGCGGCGATCTGCCCGTCGAGCTGTCGGTCATGATGGATCGCATCCTGGATTTCCCGCAACGGGACGTGGAACATGCGATGGTGCCCCGGTCGCAGGTCGATTGGGTGTCCCCCGATACGACCCTGCAGGACCTTCGCGGCCTGATGGCCCGCGCCCATACCCGCTATCCGGTTCTGGACGACGACGAGACACCCGTCGGCGTGGTCCATCTGGCGGACGTGCTGGCCCATGATGGACCGGACGCCACGGTCGCGTCGGTGATGCGCCCGGTGACGGTCATGCCGACGCTGATGCTGCTGCCGGATGCCCTGTCGCTGCTGGCCGCGTCCGAAAACCAGCTTGCCTGCGTGATCGACGAATATGGCGGTTTTGCAGGCGTCCTGACGCTGGAGGATCTGGCGATGGAGATCGTGGGAGAGATCACGGACGAACATGACGCCACCCCTGGTGATGGACTGACGGTTGACGGAGATGACACGTGGCTGATCGACGGCGACGTGCATCTGGACGAATTGCGCCGCACCATCGGTCGCGATCTTCCCCAACCCGACGTCGAGACCGTGGCGGGCCTCGTGATCGCGGAACTGGGCGCGCTGCCGGCCCAAGGGGACCGCGTGATCATCCCGCTGCCGATCGATCCGGCTGAGCTGGTGGCCCGCGACCCGACCCGCTGGCTGCTGGAGGTGGACGTGCTGCAGGTCGAACGCCATGTGCCCACTCGCCTGCGCGTGCGGTTGGCGGAGACGACCACAACGGAGGATGAAGCATGATGTCCGATCCCTTGATCGTCTTCGTTGCCACGGTGGCGCTGATCGCCCTCAGTGCACTCTTCGTGATCATCGAGTTTGCCCTGCTGGGCGCGCGGCGTCATCGGCTGGAGGAGTTGGCCCCGACGAAGCGGTCGGCGCGCGCCGCCCTGCGCGGCATGAACGACCTGACGCTGATGCTGGCGGGTGCCCAGCTGGGCATCACGGTCTGCACGTTTGCCTTGGGCGCGGTGACCAAGCCCGCACTGGACGCGTGGATGGGGCCGGTGCTGGTCTCTGTCGGCCTACCGATCTGGATCGCCGGCGGGATGGCCTTTGCGCTCTCGATGTTCATCGTGACCTTCCTGCATCTGGTCGTCGGAGAGATGGCGCCCAAATCCTGGGCCATCGCTCATCCTGAGAAATCGGCCTTGGCCGTGGGTCTGATCTCGCGCGCCTATATCTGGCCGCTGCGCCCGCTCCTGTCGTGGGTGAACCGTCTGGCGAACCGGCTCGTCCGCGCCAGTGGGGTTGAGCCGGTGGAGAAGGCCGCCGTCGGCGGCCGCGACGCCGCCACCATCCGCCAGCTGGTCGAACATTCCGGCAAGGCGGGCACGCTGGAGCCGGGCATGCAGCGGCAGCTGTCCGGCCTGATCGACCTGGGGACCGTACCGGTCTCTGCCATGATGGCCAAGGGAATCGTTCCAACGCAGGTCGGTCCGCAGGCCACTGCCGCGGATGTCCGCATGGCCGGACAGGTGTCAGGGCACATGCGGGTCCTGATGACCGGGACGGGCACGACCCCGTCGGTCGTGCATGTGCGTGATACGCTGATGCTGGACGATGCCAGCCCGGTCGCGCCCATCGCCCGACCCGCGCATGTGCTGTCGCCGACCATGCCGGTCTATGAGGCGCTCGGCCGCATGCGCGCCGCGAGCGTCCAGTTGGCCGTGGTGATGGAGAACGGGCAGATGCTGGGTGTCCTCTCTCTGTCCGACATCGTCAAGCGCGTCCTGCCCGCCGGCAAGCCTGCGATGGCGCCTACATGAAACAAAGGCCCCGGCGATACGTGGCGAAGGTCCAATCCATGAAGCAACGCCACACGCCGGGGCCCTATGACGCTTTAATTCCAGTACCAGAGAGCGACAATTGGGTCGCCTCGCACGTGGGACAGTGCCCTGGCGGCTAATTTCCTATGATGCCCCCGCCCCCGACTGCACTATGTGACCGGCGACAAGGAGATGCCTATGGCCAGCAGCAAGGCCCTAACCGCACCCACGTTCCTCCATTCCATTGCCATACTTCCCCATCACATTGACCAAATGGGGCATGTGAATAATGCAGTCTATCTCCAATGGGTTCAGGAGGCCGTAGTAGCGTATTGGCAATGCAAGTCCTCCGAGCCCGCACGTGATCAGTTGCTCTGGGTGGCTCTCAAGCACGAGATTACCTATCGCCTGCCGCTCTTTCTTGGTGACGATGTAGTAGCCGAGGTAACGGCGATCGGAACACGCGGATCCCGGGCAACCTTTGTGACCCGGTTCCGGCGCGGGGACGATTTGGCGGCCGAGGTCCGGAGTTCTTGGTGCTGCGTTGATGCCAAAACCCGCCGCCCCCGTCGGATCGACGCCAGTGTATCCGACGCCTTCCTGCTGCAGGGTGGCCGATTGTCTAAATAGGTCGGGAGACCAGTTTGGACTTTGGTGAACCCCACCGCCCGCTACGCAGCCGACCAGTGCGCGTTACGGCCGAACGAATAGCCTGGGTAACTTGTACCGTGCCTCGGCAAGTCAAGCGAAAACACAAAATTAACCAATCTGCCTGATCAAAAGGTTATTCCGCTTTCTTAGCTTAGCAAATCCTTCCAGACCCCGCGCTCAAGAGACCTAGCGCGGATCAGTGGATGCACCCCTCTTTGCCCTCATGCCAGCAATGTTCAAAAACGATCGTTGATGCAGCAACGCCAAACGTGTTGCAAAATCCGTCAAATGAGCGAGTTTTGCAGCATGCCCACTATGGGGTGACTTATGCAGCATTGATGAGGGCAAACGTGGCGACAGTTGGCTATTCCCGCGTATCGACGAGCGGCCAAGACCATCGTCTACAGAACGATGCCCTTGAAGCGGCCAGGTGTGACTACATCGTATCTGAGGTGGGCAGCGGGGCAAATGAAAATGGCCGACCGCAACTGCAGAAGCTCTTGGGGGTGCTGTCTGCCAACGATACTTTGGTTGTCTGGCGCCTGGACCGGCTTGCGCGCAGTGTTAAGGAGCTGATCGCGATTGCCAATGACCTAGCTGACCGAAACATCAGCCTCCGATCACTAAACGAGCTGATCGACACGACAACGCCGCAGGGCAGGATGATCTTCCACGTTTTTGCAATGATTGCTCAGTTCGAACGAGATCTGATTGCAGAGCGAACGAAAGCGGGACTCGAAGCTGCCCGAAGTCGAGGCAGCCAGTTTGGACGCAAACGCCTTTTGACCCCGGCACAGATACGTCAGGCCCAAGACTGGCTGGCCTCAAAGAAAATGACACAGGCTCAGGCAGCGAAGGCACTTGGAGTTAGCCGCGCTACCCTTATGCGCGCCATTGCACTGAAGTTGGATGCCTCAAAATGATCGCTGGACTCGCGATCCTGGCGCTAAGTCAGATGACGGCTCCGGGCCTTGAACCCTCAATGCAGCAGGTTCTTCATCTGTGCGTAACGCCGAATGATCCAATCGAGGACGAACAGGCACTCACTCACTACGGTCTATCTGTCAGGGATGAATATGACCGTTATTTCAACGATCTGAACGCCTATTTGCTGTGCTTGCAGCAGTCTCAGGCCGACATAATCCAACAAGGCAACCGGTGGCATAACCGGTACAAAAGCGCGATAGCAGGAAACATAATTGAATGATGCAACATTTCATTTATGTTGTAACCTGTCGTTTGCCTATGGTAGCTCGCTCGAACGGAGGTCTATGATGCAACTGAAATACCTAGCGGCAGCAGCGTTCGCGTCGGCCTCTCTAGCATCAGCGCCGAAAGTGGACGCCTACCCAATCGACTGTGCAATCCTCTTGTGCATGGCTGGTGGGTTCCCTCCATCGGCTGAATGTACTGCCGCCCAGGTCGAGGTGATCCGGCGAGTGACGCCGTGGCCGATTGAGCCGCCGTTGCAGCTCTGGAACTGTCCGATGGGTGGTAGCGGGTCAGTGCCCGTTCCAAGCCTAGGCTCGGACGGTCTCACTCCAGAAATCCGGCAGTATCGTGATGCCGTTGAGGTTTGGGAACTTTCCAAGCGAAGCCAAAGCGGCAGTGGCGGGCGTGAAGTCTCTACATCCGCGTTCCGAAATTTTTACAACAGCGAGGGTGACTTCGTCCGGCAGGCACAAAGCAATATCCCGAGTTGGGTTAGTGCTGCGGTGACAGAGAATACAGGCAACGCCTTTAGCTCTGAATACGGCAACTTCCGGGCCATCCTCTTGCGGATGCAGGACCATACCGGCGCGTATACCAGCGAGTGGGTTAGGTACTGATGCGTGTGAAGAGCCGCCGACCGCTACACAAAGAATTGCCGCTAACCCCTTGCATGCGTAAGGTGATCGGCAAAATGCCCGTAAAGGGGAAAGGGACGAGCAGAATCAGATAAAAGACCAGCCCAAAAGCAAAACCCCCCGCGCGGGGGTCCGCACGAGGGGGCTTAAGGTTGATAACACAGGTTTGGCGACCTGAATTAGCACTTGTTCACCTGCTATAGTTATCTTCCCGTCCCCGAAAATCAAGAGCAAAAGCGCATCTGTGCGAACGGATGAGACTTGCCTGCGGACACCGCGCTTCTTGAATTCGAGGAGCAGGATATGCCTACAACCGCAGCCGCAACAGGCGGCACTTTTTTCAAACGCCTTGGGGGCGTGATTTCAGGCGCGGGCGCCGACAATCAGGCAACTGGCCGCACCCCAATACGCCGTAACTCTCGCCGTGCAGGGTCGTGTGAAGCGTCTTTCTGGCACGGCACGTCTCGCCAAGAGGTTCAAAGAATCCTCCGTGCCGCGCAACGCTACGAGCTGGAAGGCAAGAAGCCTGGTCGGCGCAATGGCCCCTTGGGTGGCGTAGCTCTGGAGCTTCTGACCCTTTTCGCCAATCTTGTGAGCTTTAAGACGGGCAGACTAGACCCTTCACTTGACTGGATCACGGGCAAGCTGAAGCGGTCGCGGGATGCCGTTGTTCGCGCCATGAAGGCGCTACGCGATCATGGCTTTCTGGACTGGCTGCGCCGGTACGAACCTACGCCGAATGAGGGCCGTGGGCCGCAGGTTCGGCAAGTCAGCAATGCTTATCGACTATCGGCGCCAAAGCGCGCTCTGGCGCTTCTGGGACGTTGGGCAAGCCGTCCCGCTTTGCCGGACGATGAAGGAAGCGAACGCTCTGATCGCAGCACTATGGAGGCTGAGTTCAAAGCAACATTGGATCTTAGCGGCTATGCGGCTTTCCAGTGCGGTGACTCCCCTCTTGGAAAGGCTCTCGCACAGCTGGGAAAATCCATCGATTTACGCGAGTCCGTCAAGCGGACTGAATCCCAAGCTACCTCTTATTCTTATGCTAAAAACTAGCGCCGACAGGCCCCATCGTAATTTTGGGAAAGTTATAAGCGAAGCACAAGCGCGGGAAATATGCGTCACAGACACATAACCTTTATGGCAAAAGCCTCAGCCACTGTTCGTGACGCGATGTTGCATGGCTGGAGAAAACAGCATGTTGCAGCCGGTCAGTAATGCAAGACCGTTTCAAGCAGGGATAGCGCAGAACATAGGTTTTTCGTTGACGTGAATACCTTGATCACGACGGGTTCAGACCTTGGCAAAGAGAGAGAACCGTCAAGCGTTCCTACGATACCACGCACGCTGGCGAGCATGACGGATCAACAAAAATCCTACGCCAAGCAGAACGAGCGCGCCTTCCCATTCCCCGGTAACAAGAGCCTGGAGACCAAGGACTGCCAAGAGGATGCCAATAAAAAGACCCCGCCCCTTGCGACGGTAGTTTGCGCCGCACGCCGCGCAAACTGTGTAGCCTTGACTGACCTCCGTGCCGCAATGCCCACAAAAGCGAGATGCGCTGATTTCGGTATCATTGTTATGAACATGCATCATTGCCATCGTCTTCGCTCCTGCTTCCGTGCCGCCTTTTCCTAGCATCGCACCTAATCTTCAACCTACGCCAGATCGCATTGTAAGCCCCTACAACCTCGATCTTGCGATGTTCGGCTTCAAGAAGCTCATTCCGCTCAAGCGGCGTCAGGTGATCTTTCCAAGACATAACGCCATTGTACGCTATTTTTTGGCATACAGGTAGCTACCTCCGCGTTGAGCTAGAATAATTTTTGTACCGTTTACTGGATAGTAGTCGCGCGTAGAGGGCGGGGGCTGTGCTGGAACATTTGAGCTTCCCAAAGATTGGCGTAGAGGAAATTGATCAATTGACAGTGGTAAGGTTTTCATGACCTTCTGCGCAGCTTTCAAAACAGGAGGAAGCAATGAAAGAGAACCTTACGCTGTTCATGCCTGTGCTTCCCCCACCTGGGACGAAAGGCTTTTTGGTTCTGGAGCATCTGACCGCTTCAGAGCTGGAGGATCGGGGGCAGGAAACAATGGCTGACAGTGTTATCAGGCTCAGCCTCTGCGACACTAGGGACGGGGAGAACCCGGTTCCAGTCTATGAGCTTCTGCTTTCCGAGGACGAAACCCATAACCCTATCGAAGCCCAAAACCGTATCAGGACTTGGGCTGCGGGCTTCATGATGGGGGCGCGGTACGCAGGCGAAACCATCGGCTTAAACATCAAGCCCATGCAGACAATCTGACAGCAGTAGGGGCTCAACGTTAAGCCTAAGAGCTAACTTTTATGATCTGTCCTTGACGCCGCAGGGGGTGTTCGGGTTATGGCTGGTGTTCCCGTATTGTTCTAATAGCCATGACCCTGCACTTAAGCCCTATCAAGATCACGCTCGTAGACCGGCATGTGCCCCTGGCATCCATGCCGGTTCCAGCCGGTTTTCCGTCACCTGCCGCGGATGATCTTGAGGATACGATCGACCCGATCAAGTGGGTGGTGCGGCATGAACATGCGACCTTCTGGTGGCGCGTGTCCGGCGACAGTCTGGAGGCAGAGGGTATCCTGGACGGCGACCTGATCGCCGTGGATCGCGCAGGCAAGCGCCGCCATGGCCGTATCGTCGTCGCGGTGGTCGATGGCGCCATTACCGTCAAGAAGCTCGCCAAGCGCGATGGCGTTTGGTTTCTCGATCCGCGCGCCCGAGCGGATGGCTATGCCACAATCCCGGTCACGGAGACGACCGAGATATGGGGGGTTGTCGCCGGCGTGGTCCGCCGCCTGCCCATCGAATAGGGGCAGGTACGGTGGAGCAATCCGACCGACCCATTGCGCTGATCGACTGCAACAATTTCTACGTCAGCTGTGAACGTCTGTTTGATGTGTCGTTGCGTGGCATCCCCGTCATTGTTCTATCGAACAATGACGGTTGTGCAGTCGCCCGTAGCGAAGAAGCGAAGCAATTTGTAAAAATGGGCGAACCTGTTTTCAAAATCAGAGATTTGATAAAGAGACATGGAATTATAACATTATCAAGTAATTACACGCTGTATGGTGACGTAAGTCGTAGAGTCACCGAGGTCCTGCACAGCTATTCCCCGCGCCTTGAGACATACTCAATTGACGAAAGCTTTGTCGATTTATCCGGCTTCGGGGATCGCATGGAGGCCCATGCCGCACGGATGCGGGATGCGGTTAGAACCGAGACCGGCATTCCAACCTGCGTAGGCATCGCCCCTACCAAGACGCTTGCCAAGCTGGCGAACTATGCTGCCAAGAAGAACCCACTCTTTTCCGGCGTCTGCAATCTCATGGACCAGGATGTGCGGGACTATGTGATGCGCCGCATTCCCATTGGAGAAATCTGGGGCGTCGGGTCCGCGACCGAGGCCAAGCTGAAGGCCCAGGGGATCAACTCTGCCGCCGAGCTGCGCGACCTGCCTTTGGCCTTAGGTCGGAAGATCGGCACGGTTGTTCTGGAACGCCTGGTGGCCGAGCTGCGTGGGATACCTTGCATAGATTTTGAGGACGTGCCCCCACAGCGCAAGGGCATGGCCGTCACCCGCTCCGCGGGCACGCCCATGACCAGCTTTGACACCTTGGCCCAAGCCATCAGCGCTCATGCCACACGGGCGGCCGAGAAGCTGCGGCAGCACGGCTTGGTGGCAGGCACGATGACGGTGTTCTACCACACCAACCCGCACAAGCCCGACAGGCCGCGCCATTCCTTTTCGCGCAGCATCCGCCTGCGGCCCATGTCAAACCATACATTCGACCTGGTGGATGCCGCCGTGGCCGCTGCGCGGCGGGGCTGGAAAGGCGATCCGTCCGGAAACGGCTATGGCTACACCAAGGCCGGGATCATCCTCGATGACCTGCTGGCCGAGGCCGACCGACCCGTCATGCTGTTTCCCCCGGATAGGCCACGCGACGCGCGCCTGACAGACGCACTCGATGCGATCAATGACCGCTTCGGCAAGAAGACGATGGTGCTGGCACGGGAAGGCGTTAGCCGATCCTGGGCGACTAAGGCCGACCATCGGTCGCCGCGCTACACAACGCGGATCAGCGAGCTACCTACTTTGCGGGTGTGACGTTCAGGTGACTTATTATATCACGCAATGGACCCCATCACCTTGATCGCCACTGCCTCTGCTTTTCACGCAAGTATGGATTATAACGGTTGTCGTATAGTACAAGCACCTGGGTTTTTTAGCAGTTTTGTAATGGCCCTAGTCAGGAAAATCACATGAATACTAGGAACGCCTTTTCAGAGCTATGCGAGTTGGTCATTCGGGTTGTGCCTTCGGAAACGCCGGAGGGCGAATTAGATTGCATTGTTGAATTGCGTCTGGCCTCAGGAGACGTCGATCTAGACGAAGAGAGCTGCGAGATCTCAATATCTAAACTGACGCTATACTTGGACTTGGAGGGAGCAATACCAGTTCCTGGCAGCCGCCTTGGTGAGCCACGCAAGCAACAGACTTCCGAAATGGACAGGGTTACTACTCAAGAGAATAAGGTAGCCACTGCTTTCAACGCGTCAGCACACGCAAATCTCGACATTACTGGTCCTGCGCTTGGAGCCTCTGCTTCAGGCGAGGTCAAGGCGGCGGTGCAGCGTGAAACGGTCCTGACCAGACATGACCGCTTGGTGCACCATCGAGTGAAGGCGCTGCCAAACCTCCGTTGGGAAGTTAGAGAAGAGGATGAAAGTCGGCTCGACGGGACATATCTAGAGAGCGACAGTTTGATGCGATTCACACGCACAGAGAGAGCTAATCGAACAGCTGTACTAGCGCGTGCTACCGTCAGGCAAAGGGATGTGGCGATCAGCCAAGTCATGAAGGACCCGCTTTCCTGGAAGTATTTTGAGCGGTTCAACACGACACAGCGCCGCCTGCTGAACATATTCATTGCGAAGTCGATAGATTCTGCGGTCCGTGGAAACGGAAAGTTCGTCGGCGAAATCACATTGTCCTCAGCGAACATCGAGCTACCAGATGAAGAGTGACGCTAGTCTTCAAGACCTTCTGAATCCCGAAGATATTGAAGCAGCCTTCAAGAGCGTCGCCGGGACATCGGGAGAATTTTCGGAAACATGCGCCACGCTGCGCCTTGATCCTGTGCGGGACTTTCGCTTCAGTGACCTTCGGAATGTTGATTTTTCGATGGCAGACTTGCGCGGGTTCGATTTTCGCGGCGCAGACCTGCGTGGTAGCTACGGAACTGACATCATCTTCGACAGCAGCACCAACTTTGAGGGGGCCGACCTCCAAGGATCATGCTTTGCGTCCTACTACCGAGAATTCTTGCTCTTCAAAGAAAACCCGATGGCCGCACGCATGTATCGCACTCTACTCGAAGGCGATCCCTTTGAAATATCCGGCTGGCTACATGAACGATATAGAAATCAGCGGGAGAGGCACTCGATCCTTAAGAAGGCTGACCGAGAGACCGCGGCAATCCTCTGCCAGAAGCTACTTGCCGACGACATCGACCTAACCAAGCGCACCGACCTATTCTACTTCCTCAGGAGCATCACCACCTCCCGCATCGAACTCCGCGAACTGATGTTAAGCATCTTCGCGCGACAGAGTGAGAACACGTCGTTGATTGAAAAATTCACGACAATTGCATCTAGTCTTCACGGACATGACCCGGATGTGAGGGGCTTCATCATCCAACTCTGCACGGCAAAATCTCCGCGTGTCCGTTTGTCTGCATTCAAGGCAAGCGCGAACATCGGCATTTTCATGCAGAATTTTGAGAAGATGAAGGAGTTGTTTCTATGCCCGGAGAATGTCGGCATTCGAAAGCAGCTGATCCTTGAGGCCGCTATCAGCTTGGGGCGGCATCACGTGGCTTCTGTCAATCGAGCCGCTCTATTGAGTGACGTAGAGGGAGAGGACGTCTTAGATCTGCCAGAGCTTTTTGAGGACGCTGCGGGGACGAAGATTTCAACGGCCATTCGGGATCGCCTAGTGTCAATAGAGGCTCGGCTTAATCCAGACGGGGCATCTAGAAAGAAAGCCTCAGCTAAATCCTCACCCGTTACCATTCCGATCATCTACGAGAGACAAGCCGAAGTCCTGTGTTCGGCACCTGTGCTTCGCACCATTTTTGCCCGTGACAAGCCTGTTCAGTCGATGGCTGCAAAGGCGCGCATTGCCGCCCGCCAAGAACGTGAGAAAAAACAAATGGCCGAGGAGCTTGTCCGGATCAAAACTTGGATCGTTAGGAACTCCCCTTAGCGCTAGATAGCTCCGGCCAAAGATAGAGGATTAGAAAGCCCGGCTGGACGCCGGGCTTGTGTCTGATCCTGCGGACGGGCCGGGGGATCGACGCGGGCCAAGGCCCGCGCTCACCCCCACCCCGACGATCTTTCATTTCATATCCGCCAACAGACCTGATCGGCCCTGTCAAAAGACAAGCGCCGCCTGCGGCGTCGTCTCCACCGGGGGCCGTGTCCTCGCCTTCGGCTGCGGGCCGCACCACCCCCCG
>Ga0194112_10000528_pt1 | contig 56170 bp, 46 predicted proteins | sample TA2MahC400mmetaG_FD_146191 | JGI IMG/M metagenome (GOLD analysis project Ga0194112, IMG submission 146191) | Freshwater microbial communities from Lake Tanganyika, Tanzania - TA2015016 Mahale Deep Cast 400m | ecosystem: Environmental > Aquatic > Freshwater > Lake | place: Tanzania: Lake... | reverse complement strand
TGACCCACAAGCGATCATCCAAGCCCACGTTACGGGGAGTAGCCGGGCCAGTCATCTTGGCCCCGATAGGCGGCGTGATATCCGCTTGGCCGAACCCAACCCTCAGTTCTCCCGGTCGGCCCTCACCAACCCCGGCGAACAGAACCACCACCACTCCCAAAGCCAATATATTTCTTACAGGAAAAATGATCGTTCTCCTTCTCAAGGCCAGAGCGAGTTGATTGCCTTGACCGATTCGTCAACCAACACGCGGCCGCCAATCGGGCCGACGGTATGATTGACGGCGCTGTAATCGCCTCCCGCCACCGCACGCCGCGTTGGCAGGTATCCGTGATGGTCGCACGTCAACTGGGAGATGAACGTCAACACGGCCTTGCTGCGCCCTTTGATCTGGTCGCCGTAGTCCAGATACAACTCGAACGGATTCGTGGCCATCGCCACGTCGCCAAGCCGCAACACATGGAACTCGATGGGCACCTGCGAGGGCATCCAGCGTGCCTCGTTGATGGAGTTCTTGTTGGGGATTTTCACCTTGATCGTCCGGTGCGCGAAGACGGGCCGCGTCTGGACATCAGACTGTGCAACAGGCCAGACATCGTCCACCGCGCGAATCACACGGTTGGCCAGTTCCTGTTTCCACGGAATCTTCCGGCGCGCCGTCATCATTTTCTCGGCCTTCTTGTGGATGATCGGATCGGGACACTGGTCGCCCGCCGCCCCGCATTGCCCAAAGACGTGAACCTTCGGCCCGTATTTCGCCTTGATGCCTTCGCGGATCGGATGCCAGAAATCCGCGCTGATCGCTTTGCGACCGACTTGCGACGGGCACGCGAGGTTCAGCAACATCCCCATGAGTTTCTTGTCCGCATCCCAGAAGAACAACATCTCCACCGTATGATCCTCAGAGCCTTCGATGTGCGAGAAGTCGGGACGGGCGGTGTCGAACCCCATGATGGCCGAGCCGTCGGCGTAGCTCAGGCGCCGGTTATAGCCGACTGCCGCATGGCCCAATCCCCAGCTCACGCCGGCGGGTTTTCGGTTCTGCCACGCCTCCGTGATACCCGCGCCGACTCTTTCGTAGAGCAGCAAGATATACTGCTGCGGCGTCATCACGTCGGTTTCCTTGCTGATGTCGTACAACTGCCCCGGCCCGGTCTTCTCGTAGGAGATGCTCGGCCCGCAGTGCGTATGCGTCGCGCCGCAGAACAACTTGGCGCTGTCGAAATCCTTGAGTCGCTTCGCGGCCTCGCGTTGCAGCCCTTCGTGGACTTCCTTCGTCATCCGGACCAAGTCGAAGCTGACCATGATTGCCTGCTCGATTGTCCGGTCTCCGTCCCGTGTCTCCAACGCCAGCACCGTGGCCGTCACCGAATCTTCCACCTCCTTGGTCACCCGCTTGTAACCGCTGCCGTCCAGAACCACCCGCGCCGACGGCGTGATATCCACCGTCGCCCAACCGACGTGCAACTGCCCGGCCAGCGGCTCACCGGCAATCGCAACCCCCGTTGCGCAACCGATCATCACTCCCAACAAAATCGTCTTCATGGTTTCACAGACTACCGCAACGCCCCTGTTTCCGCCAGAGCCGCGCGTCTCAAAACCTGACACTCCGGTCTCAGGCACGGCGATGAAGAATAGTGGAACGGGCGGCTCGCCCGCGCTCTCTGCTCTCTACCAACGCTTCAAGGCGTTGATCAACTCATCGAGCTTGTTGTTGTAGTCACGCCGCTCTGCCGGCGTGCCGGGTTCCCACGCGACGCGATGCCCGACCTTGACACGGGCGCGCTTCCTGTGGTTGGATGCAATCGTAAGGAGAATCATTTATGACTCGCAACGCACTGTCCCGGTTTTTGGTTTCCAGTTTGTGCATCCTGACCGCATGCACCGGTAATGCCGGCGCGGCAAAAAAACACGTGGTGTTCGTCGCCGGCGACCACGAATACGGCGGCGAGTTGACGCTGCCCATCGTCGCGCAGGAGTTGGAGAAGAACTACGGCATCAAGACAACGATGCTCTACTCGATGCCCGACCACAACGGCGAGAAGGACATTCCCGGCCTCGACGCGCTCAAGACCGCCGACCTTGCCGTGTTCTACCTGCGCTGGCGCCAGCTTCCCGAAGACCAGTGCAAGTTCATCATGGATTATTTGCAGACCGGCAAAGCCGTCATGGGATTCCGCACCACGTCGCACAGCTTCAAGTACCCGGCGGGGCACGCGCTGGAGAAATGGAACGCGTTCGGCGAGTTCGCGCTCGGCACACCGCCGGGCTGGGGTGGCGCGGCCGGCCACACGCACTACGGGCACAAATCGAGCACCGACGTTTCCATGGCGCCCGGCGCGGAGCGCAATCCGATCCTCAAAGGCGTGGACAAGACCTTTCACAGCCGGTCGTGGCTTTACAAGGTGGTGCCGATGTATCCGCCAAAAGATGCGACGCAGTTGTTGATGGGCAAGGCCGTGGAACCAAACAAACCGGCCGAGGACAGTCCCGTCGCGTGGACGTGGAAAAACCAATGGGGCGGACGTGCGTTTTACACCTCGCTGGGTCACCCGGACGATTTCCGTCTTGAGTCCTTCCAGCGGCTCGTCATCAACGCCATCCACTGGGCGCTCGGCCAGCCCGTGCCCGACAAGCTCGCCGGCAAAATGACCTTCAACGTCGAATACGGCCAGCACCGCGTGCCGGCCAAGAAGTGATTCCACTCAACGCTTGGCCGGCGTGCGAGCCTTTGTAGTCCTTGTCGTCGAACCAGACGTTGAAGCTCTTCGCCTTCTCGCTGACGAAGCGGAACTTGACCGACACCGCGAGGTCGCGTTCAGCCGGGAACCGCACGTTGTCCACCGCCGAGTGGTCCGAGTTCTCCGGCGTGATGCCGACGAGAACGCCGTCCTTGACGACGCTGCCGCTTTTGTAGTGACCCCAGCGCGGGCCGAAGCCGTTGCCGGAGAAGTCGTCTGCGAAGATGGCGCGGCTGTATAAAGCCGCGCGCAGGTCGTTGGCAACCGAAAATCTTGTGATTCGGGTTGCCAAGTTGTTGTCTTTCGTGCAACCCTTTTGACGATGCGAAGGCTTCTCCCCATCCTGCTCCCGTTGCTGCTGGTCGCCGCGCCAGATGGCGACTGCCAGGCGCCCAAGACGGCAACAGCCAGCGCGGCGGATTCGATGACGCCGGAGGAGCGCGAGTTGGCGGGCCAGCTCCCGCGCCTCGCGTTTGTGCGGCGGCGCGCCTACGGCTTGCGCGGCACCAACGGCACGATGTTTTCGCGCCGGACCGACCGCGGCTCAGCGATTCTCGTCTGGGACCCATCGCAACCCGGCGAGCCGCCCAACGTCATTCTCGAAACGGCCGACGGCTTCGTCTGGGACATCAGCCCGTCATGGGACGGCACAAAACTCGTGTTCAGTTACAAGGAAAAGAACGACGACCCGTTCCACGTCTGGGAGATCAACACCGACGGCACCGGCTTGCGACAGATCACACACGGCCCCTACCACGATTTCAATCCGGTCTATTATCCCGATGGCCGGATCGTGTTCTGCTCGTCGCGCGTCGAGTCGTACTCGGTTTGCCAGGACTACCTCGCTTCCGCGCTGTATATCTGCAACGCGGACGGCTCGAATCTCCGGCGGATTGATTTCACCACGCTTTGCACGAGCGCGCCGGCGGTGATGCCCAGCGGCGCGATTCTCTGCACGCGCTGGGAGTATCAGGACAAAAACATCTTCTCATGGCAGGGACTCTGGACGATTCACCCCGACGGACGCCAGCTCCAGCTTTACTTCGGCAACACGTTCACCATCCCAAACTCCCGTTACGGCGGCAAACCCGTCCCCGGCACTGACGACGTGTTGGTCACCATGGCGGCGCATCATCATCCGCCCATTGGCGACATCGCGCTCGTGAGCCGCACTCTTGGCCTTGAAAACACCAACGCGATGCGCAAGCTCACGTTTGAGACGCCGTACCAGATCACCCGCGGCCGGGACTGGCGCGACACCAATTGGAGACCCGGCGACAAGTTCTTCCCGCAAGCTGTCACGGACCCCTGGCCTGTTCGGGACGGCCTGTTTCTTGCCGCCGTCGGCAACGCCGCACGGCCCGGCGAAGGATTCCGGATTTGCCTGTTCCGCTACGATGGCACGCGCACCGTGGTGTTTGCCCGCGCCGGTGAAAACTTCTTTTCGCCGGTTACCCTCGCGTCGCGCGAACCGCCCCGCAACATCATTCGCACTGAAGCGCCGCAAGAACCCGGCGAAGGAACCTTTTTCGTTCAAGACGTTTACTACGGGCTGCTCGAACAAGGCGTCCAGCGCGGCCAGGTCAAATCACTCCGCGTCTGCCGCCAGCTTCCGAAGAAGTGGAACACCGAAGGCCCGCGCTTTCACGATCACTACCCGCTGGTCGGCTACGGCAGCTACTACGTGAAGGAGAACCTCGGCGAAGTTCCCGTTGACGACGATGGTTCCGCTTATTTTCGGGCGCCGTCCAACTGCGAACTCTATTTCATCGCGCTGGACAAAGACGGCAAGGAAATCCAGCGCATGGGTTCCGTCACCCAGATCACCACCGGCGAAAAGGTCTCCTGCGTCGGTTGTCACGATGACCGCCTCAAGGCGCCGCCGCCCACCATCAAGCCACCTCCGCGCCTCACGCGTCCTCCCGATGCAATCCGACCGCCGTCGGTTGGCGCCGGGCCGTTTGACTACGTCAAACACGTCCAACCCATTTGGGACCGCCATTGCATTCGCTGCCACAGCGGCCGCGCGCCGGCGGCCCGCCTCGATCTCAGCGGCGACAAGACCCGTTTCTTCAACATGTCCTACGACAATCTGATCGAACGCAACATGGTCGCCTACTATTACATCAACACCGGCCCCACCGGCGTTTTCCCCGCGCTCCAAAGCGGCTCGATGGTCAGCCGCCTGAGCACGCTCATCGAAACCAAACATAACGACGTTCATCTCACCGACGACGAACGCCGCCGGGTCTTTACGTGGATTGACTCCAACGTCCAGTACTACGCCACGTGGGACATGAGCCGCCCGTACACCACCGGCGGACGCGATCCGTGGCATTCCGTTCCCGGCAACCAGCGCGTCAAACCCCAACCCGAACCGTGGTTCGCCGAACTCAGTGCCGTCTTCGGACAACACTGCGCCGGTTGCCACGCCACTCCGCTCAACAACGCGATCAACCTCACCCGCCCCGAATTCAGCCGCCTGCTCAACGCCCATCTCGCCAAGCAAGCCGGCGGCCTCGAACTCGCCAAGCCGAAGAAGGAACAACTTCCGCCGCTCTTCAAGGACACCAACGATCCCGTTTATCAGTCCCTTCTCAAACCGCTCGTCCAAGGCGCTGCCGCGCTTCAAGTGCGTCCCCGCATGGACATGCCCGGCGGCGTGGCGGTCCCGCAGCAACGTGACTTTGGCAGGGTCTTTTGATAATCTCCGCGCCATGCAAAACTTTACTTTTCACAACCCGACCGAAATCCTTTTCGGAAAAGGCATGATCGCCGAGATCGCCGGGCGCGTCCCCGCCGATGCGCCGGTCCTTCTCGTTTATGGCGGCGGCTCCATCAAACGCAACGGCGTTTACGACCAGGTCCGCATCGCGCTCAAACACCATCGCGTCATCGAGTTCCCCGGCATCGAGCCAAATCCGCTCTACGAAACCTGTCTCAAGGCCGTCGCCATCGTCCAAGCCAAACAAGTCCACTTCATCCTCGCTGTCGGCGGCGGATCCGTCATTGACGCCGCGAAGTTCATTGCCGCCGCGGCCGTGTTCGACGGCAACAACCCGTGGGAAATCCTCCGCACTACCGGCGGTTGTGTCAAAGCCGCGTTACCGGTCGGCACTGTTCTCACGTTGCCCGCGACCGGCACGGAGGCCAACGGCAATTCCGTCATTTCCCGGCAAGCCACGCAGGAGAAACTTCATTTCACCTCCGCGCATTCCTTCCCCGTCTTCTCCGTGCTCGACCCGACCACGACCTTCACGCTCCCGAAAAAATACATCCGCAACGGCATCGTGGACGCCTTCGCCCACACGATGGAACAATACATGACCTGCCCCGCCGGCGCGCCCTTGCAGGACCGTCTCGCTGAGTCCATCCTGCACACGCTCGTCGAGGTCGGACCCGTCACGCTCGCCAAGCGGCGCCATTACGACGCGCGCGCCTCGTTCATGTGGAGCGCCACGCTCGCGTTGAACACGCTCATCAGTTGCGGCGTCCCGCAGGATTGGGCCACCCACATGATCGGCCACGAACTCACCGCGTTCTACGGCCTCGACCACGCCGAGACCCTCGCCATCATCATGCCCGGCGTCTGGCGATACAAACTCGCCGCCAAACAGAAGAAGCTGGAACAATACGGCCGCCGCGTCTGGGGCGTGAGGACCGCCGCTGCCGCCATCGCGAAGACCGAATCGTTTTTCCACAACCTCGGGATGCCGACCCGGCTCGGCGACTACAAGATCAACGCCGTTGAGGCCGCCGAGAAAGTCCGCGCCCGGTTCATCGCGCGCGGCGTCGCCTTCGGCGAGCACGCTGACATTGACGGCAACGCCGCCGCCGCCATCATCCGTTCCCGCGCCTGAGACATCGTCTCGACAAGCAGCTTATGTGATGTTAGAAAAAGCGATGACGACATGGACCTGACCTACCTGCTCAAGAGTTGCAAGCTGTTCAGCGAACTCGACGCGCGCGAACTGGACGCCATCCAGCCAATTGCCCTTCGCAAGGATTTTCGCAAGGGCCAGGTCATTTTCACCGAAGGCGATCCTTCACGCGGTTTCTACGTCGTCGCCTCCGGCGCCGTCAAAATCTTCCGCGTCGCCCCCGACGGTCGGGAGCGCGTGCTGCACGTCGTCGAGGCCGGCGAGACGTTTGCCGAGGCGGCATTGTTCATGGACGATTACCCGGCCACCGCCGAGGCGCTCAGCGCCGCGACAGTCATCTTTGTTGAGAAAAACAGTTTCAAACAATTGCTGGCCCGCAACCCGAAACTCAGCTTCAAGATCATGGGCACGCTGGTGCGCTGGCTTACCGTGATGCGCAACGCGCTGACCGATCTCACGTTGAAAGATGTGCCGGCCCGTTTTGCCGGCTATGTGCTCAGCCTGTCTGCCGCGCCCGGCCAGCCCATCCGGATGTCCGTCAGCAAAACCACCATCGCCCAAGTGATCGGCACCACCAAGGAGACGTTGTCGCGCCTCCTGGCACGCCTCGCCCGCACCCGCGTCCTCACGTACCGCGGCAACCAACTCCGCGTGCTCAACCGCGTACGCTTGGAGAAAATCGCCAGCAGCGAAGAAAGGATATAAACCACCATGAGATTTGCCTGCCCCTACTGCAATCAACACATCGAAGCCGACGACGACATGGCGGGAGAGACCATCCACTGTCCGTTCTGCCAGCGTCAGATCACCATTCCCGCGCAGTCCACATTGCCCCCCAAAATGCCAACACCCGAACCAGCCCCTCCCGGCGCCGTGCCGCCCATCATCGCCAGTTGAGTGCGGTTTGGATGCCGGCGTTGCCGACGGCGGCGACGCGGTGTAGAATAACGCCGAGAATGAAACCAAGCCGTCGCATCATCGTGGCCGTCATGGCGGGAATGTTGTCGGTGACCGCCTGCCGGCCCACAGCACAACAGGAGACATCCGCCATGCCGACAAAAAATCCCCCGCAAGTCCGCGAGGCCGCTGTCGCCGGCCTGTTCTATCCGGGCAACGCCAAGGAACTCAACGGCATGATTGACCATTACCTCGCCCATGCGCGCCCCGAAGCCGTCGGCGACCTCAAAGCCCTCATCTGTCCGCACGCCGGTTACCAGTTCTCCGGGCTGACTGCCGCGTTCGGTTTCAAGCTCCTCGGCGGGCGCGACATCAAGACGGTGTTCCTGCTCGCGCCAAGCCATTACGCGGCGTTCCGCGGCGCGTACATCACCGAGGCCGATGTCTATCGCACGCCGCTCGGCGACGTGCCGGTCTCACCGAAAGCCGTTGCGCTGGCCAGCCTGCCGCCATTCACCCGCACGATGCAGGGATACGTCCAGCGCCCGCAATGGTGGTCGCAATCACCCGCCAAGGCGCCGCCGCAAGGCGCGGACAAACCGGACACGTGGGAACACTCCGGCGAGGTCATGGTGCCGTTCCTGCAGAAAGTGCTCAAGAACTTCGAGTTGGTGCCGGTGGTGTTCGGCGACGTGAACCCGGCGGACGTCGCGAAGGTGTTGGCCGACAAGCTCGACGCACAAAGCGTCATCGTGGCCAGCACCGACCTCAGCCATTATCATCCGTACGACAAGGCGCGCACGATGGACGCCGATTGCATCCAGCGCATCCTCAATCTGGAAACCAGCCTCAGCCCTGAAGCCGCCTGCGGCGCCGGGCCGATCCTCACCGTCGTTCATCTCGCCAAACAGAAAGGCTGGAAACCGAAATTGCTCGATTACCGCAACAGCGGCGACACCAGCGGCAACAAATCCGGCGGCGTGGTCGGCTACGCGTCCATCGCCTTTTTTGCCGCGCAGGACGAACGGTTCAACCGCGACGAACGGAAACAACTCACCGGCCTCGCCCGCCAGACGCTCTCCGAAGTCGTCACCACCGGCCAGTTCCCGAAGGTGGACGAGAAACAGTTCCCGAAAAAGTTCCTCGAAAACTCCGGCTGTTTTGTCACGCTGACCAAACGCGGCCAGCTCCGCGGTTGCATCGGCCACATCATCGCGCAGGAACCGCTCTACAAGGCCGTCATGGACAACGCCAAGAGCGCCGCGCTCAGCGACCACCGGTTCCCGCGGGTGACCGCCGCCGAATTGAAGGAGATCGAAATCGAAGTCAGCGTGTTGACCGCGCCAGTGCCGCTCGCGTTCAGTTCGCCCGACGACCTGCTGGCGAAACTCCGGCCCCACAAGGACGGCGTGATATTGCAGGTTCAGGGACGGGGTTCGACGTATCTGCCGCAGGTCTGGGCGCAGTTGCCCGACAAGGTGATGTTCCTGAACACGCTCGCCGAGAAAGCCGGTTGTCCCGCCGACGCCTGGCGCCAGCCCGGCGCGCAAGTGTTCATCTACCACGTCGAAGCCTTCCACGAATCCGAACATTGACCCCGGCAGTCACGTCCGGAAGGGTGCGTTTGTAGTAACGCACGCAGTCCCGCGCCGTTCCGGGACGGAGTGCGGACCGTCTGGATAAAGCGATCCCTCGCAACGCCACTCCGCTGCGCTGCGTGGCTCACTACGAACTGCCCTTTGAATGTGAGCATTGGTTTTGACTTCCAAGGTTTTTCTTGCGCGGGCGCACGACAGGCCGCTAGAATGTTCGCGTGAGAACGCCACCACTCTCCCGCCGGGATTTTCTGAAGCGGTCGTTTGCGGTTTCCGCTGCGGCGATGATTGCGCCACGCGCGCATTGCTTCGGAGTCAAACGCTCAACGAAGGGATACGACGTCAAAGAGATTCGCGTGCCGGTCCCGCAGGCCAACGCGGTCACGGCAATGGTGCTGGGCGATGATGGCCTTGTCTATTGTGGGCTGACCGGCAAGCGGCGCGTGTTGGTGGCGCTCGATCCGCGCGATGATTCGCTCCGGGACCTCGGCGATGTCTATCCGGATGATCCGAAGACGCAGGGGATTCTCGACAAGATTCACAACGCGCTGGTGAAAGCGCCTGACGGCAGCCTCTACATTGGGCAGGGGCTGAACATCTCGGACGCATATCCGAGGGATTTTCACAGTCACGGCTACGAGGGCGGTCGCCTGTTCCGGTATCAGCCCGGCACTGGCCGGTTCACCGACCTCGGCCCGCAGGTCCGCGGCGAGGCCGTTCAGGGAATGGTGATGGACACGCGCGGCCGTTATATCGCGGGCTACACGATTCCCGGCAACCGGTTTTTTGTCCACGACCTCGCCACGCACGCGGTGACCGACTACGGCCGCATTTCCCAGATGGCGCATCACAACATGGTTTGCGATGCCAACGGCGTGACGTGGGGCTGCTGGAACTGCGCGCTCGCGCCGGAATCCGCGCCGGTGCGCACCGACGGCTGTTACCTGATGCGCTACGAGCACGAGCGACGGTCGTTCGAGCGCACGGCCATCGAGGTGCCGACCGAGCCGTATCGCGCCGTGTCGCCCGCGAAAAACAAATCGTGGAACAACGGGTTCGACTCGGCTTGTTGCGCGCGTGACGGAACGGTTTACTTCGGCACATCGCTGCCGGCCAACCTCTGCCGCATGAAACCGGGCGCCGGCAAAGTGGAACTGCTCGGCCAGCCAGTGCGCACCTCGCGCATCCCGGCGCTCGCGGAAGGCCCCGATGGCCGCATCATCGGCTTTGGCGGTTTCCCGCAGATGCAGTTGTTCATCCATGACCCGGTGAAACGTTCGCTCGACAACCACGGCGTCGTGCTGCCGCACTACAAGCTCTGCATTTTCCACGCAATCGCCGTGTTGCCCGATGGCCGGATCTACACCGGCGAAACCGACAGCGGCCGGGCAAACATCTATTGCCTGACGCCCCGCACAACCTGACATTGACATGAGTACATCACTTCCTCTCAGTCGTCGTGAGTTTCTGGTTGTTTCCTCCATGGCCGCCGGCGCGCTTGCGCTCGGTTGCGGTCTCCGTCGAACTCGCAAGTGGGTTGGCGCGGTGCCGGATTGGATCGCGCCGGGCAAGCTGCGCTGGGTCTGGGCGTTGTGGGAGCCGATTGACCTGTACGCGCGCGGCGGCTACGGGGCGGGGATCGGCGACGGGCGCGTCACGGGCCATTGGGTGCGCCGGTGGTACGAGCGAATGCACAGCGACGAGATTCTCGACAAGCTCGCTGATGCCGGGGTCAATTGCGTCTCGACGCATTTTTACAAAGGCTTCGGCCTGAAAGCCGAGGATGGCGAGATGAAGCGCGCCGCGGACTTCACGAAGCGCGCCCACGCGCGCGGCATCCGGGTGCTCGGCTATCACCAGTTCAGCACGGTCATCTACGAGACGATGCGCGACGAGGAACCGAGGCTGGCGGATTGGATCCAACGCGCTCCCGACGGCAGCAAACGCACTTACGGCAGCGCCGCATGGCGATGGATGGCCTGCCCGATCCACGACGATTTCATTGATTATCTCCAGCGCGTGATGAAACGCTGCCTGTTGGAAGCCGACATGGACGGCGTCGAGTTTGACGGCACCAGCTACGAGTGCCACTGCGACAGTTGCCAGATGGCGTTCGGCCGTTATCTCGCCGAACACAACCCGAACCCGCGCGAGCGGTTCGGCCTGCCGCACTTCAAGCATGTCCGGATTCCGGTGCAATGGAACGCCAAGGACCCGGTCTGGCAGGAGTGGATCCGGTTTCGCATAGACCTGATGGGCCGGCGGCTGCGTGAGTTGCGCCAGCTCACCCACCGCACCAAACCCGGCGCGGCGCTGGTCACCTATGAGGATTGCCCGGCGCTGTGGCGCCGGAACCGCACCCGGTTGTTGCCGGACAACGGCGATTATCTCGACCTCGCTGTTGCCGAGAGCCACGACATGCCGCAGGTGCTCGACCGCGAACTCGTGACGAAGGTGCGTCACTTAAAGGAAGCCAACGCCATCGGGCGCATCGCGCTCTCGACCGACTGGCTCCGCACCGACAAGGGCAGCATCACGTTGCCGAGCGAACCGAAACCCGTCGAACTCGACATGGCCGAGTGCCTCGCGTGCGGTGGTCACATGTTGACGGCAACGTGGGCACTGCGTTCCGGTGACAAACGCGACGGCTCGGCGTTCTTCGAGCAACCGGCGTTTCACGAAGCGATGAAGCGTTACATGGGATTCAACCGCGCCCACGAATCGCTCTACACCGGCTCGAAACCTTGCGCCAACGTCTGGGTCTATCACTCGACTTGGTCGCTGGCGTTCGATCATCGCACCGCCTACAACAGCGTCTTGGGCTTCGAGCAGGCGTTGCTGGGACGCATCGCCTACCAAGTCGCCAAGGAACCCTACCTTGTCCAGCTTGGCCCGCGCGATGTGCTGATTGTCGCCGCCCAAACCTGCCTCAGCGACCGCGAATGTGAAGCGATTCGCGCCGCTGCGGCCTCCGGGTGCGGCGTCATCATCACCGGCGACAGCGGCGAGTGCGATGAGAATTTCCGTCAGCGCGAGCGCTCGCCGCTGCCCGACCTCGCCTCGAAACCCAATGTCCGTTACTTCGAGAAATGTCCGGGCCGCATCTCGCAACCTTCCGGCGAAGGCGAGCGCGGTCTGCGTGCCGCGATGCCGGCCCGCACGCCGGAGATTCTCAAGGCCGTGCGCGAACTGGCAAAGGAAGGTGTCGCCGCCGAGTTGGAAGGCGGCCACCCGAAACAACCGCTGACGTTCGTGGACATTTACCGCGTGACGGACGCGCACGTGGCGCACGTGGTCTATTACGGCGACGGCGAACCGAAAGATTTCCGGCTGCGCGTCGCCAAATGGCTGGCACAAGGCAAACCGCAATTGTACTCGCCGCATCTTGCCGCGCCCGTGGCGTTGCAGCCCGCCGAAGACGGCTGGTTGACGTTGCCCGCGTTTGGGCGGTATTGTGCGGTGAAAGTGTGACAACCATGATACGTCCTGAAGAATTGGTGGGGGCCGAGTGGGCCGAGTGGTATCGGCTCAGTCCCCTGCAACGCTGGTTGGAGAGCGAGAAACTCTGGCAAACTTACCTGGCGCTGGGAGGCGACCTTGATCCCGAACCCGATACGCAAAGTCCTTTCTTCGATGCGCACACAGCGCGCCCGCGCCCTGCTCATGGGCGGACAGGCGTGCGTGTTCTACGGCGCAGCCGAGTTTAGCCGCGACACCGATTTTGCCATTCTCGCCGACGCGGCCAATCTGGCTCGGCTAAAGAAGGCACTCGATGAACTGGAAGCCGAAGTAATTGCCGTTCCACCCTTCGAGTTGAAATACCTTCGCAAAGGGCATGCCATTCATTTCCGTTGCCGGCATCCGGACGCCCCACGGCTGCGCGTGGACGTGATGTCGAAGATGCGCGGCGTCGCGCCGTTTGCCCGGCTCTGGCAACGCCGCACCACGATCAAACTCGCGGATGGCACTGTCTGTGATCTGCTTTCGCTGACGGACCTCGTGCAAGCCAAGAAAACCCAGCGCGACAAGGACTGGCCAATGCTGCGGCGTCTGGTCGAAGCTCATTGGTTTCAGAACCAAACGCATCGGACGCCAACTCAGGTCCGATTCTGGTTCCGCGAATTGCGCACGCCCCAACTGCTCATTGAACTGGCCGGACGTTGTCCCGCGGCTTGCCGTCGCGCAGCCAAGCAACGCTCGCTGCTGCGTCATGCGTTGGCCGGTGCAGTCGCCAAATTGGAACGCGCGCTCGCCGCCGAGGAAGCCGCCGAACGCGCGCGTGATCGGCGTTACTGGCTACCGCTACGACGTGAACTGGAACAACTCCGTCACGCCACTTCCGGATGCCGCCACGGTTTGCGGTAGGCGCGGCGCAGCCGATCGGTGGCCACAAGGTCGTTCACGACCATTCGCCGTCGCGGGTCATAGACCAACGGGCGGCCTAGCTCCATCGAGACATTGGCAAGAATGCAACTCGCTGTCGAAATGTGCCCATCTTCGATATCCGCAACGGGCCGGCTGCGGCGTTCGATCGCTGCGAGGAAATCCAGCATGTGCCGGCGCGTGGCCGGTGCGGCGTTCAATTCAATGCGTTTTTCGGTGACGTCTTCCGGGTATTTCTCGCGCTCGAAGAGGCACTCGAAATGAATCGGTTTGGCGGGATTGTTCTTGCCGGCCGGGATAAAATCCGCGCGCATCGTGCTGGCTTTCAGCGTTCCTTTGTCGCCGTAAATAAACAGCGCCCACGGATACTCCGGGTCCACCGGGCCACCCCATGTGCGGTGTTGCCAGACGCAGTTGAACTTCTCGTACTCGAAGATGGCCGTTTGCGTGTCGGCGATGTTCGATTTGCCTTCCTTCTGCACGAGGATACCGCCGGTCGCGCTGATCCGTTTCGGCCAGCCGAGGCCGAGCATCCATCGGACCGTGTCGAACATGTGCACGCACATGTCGCCGGTGATGCCGTTGCCGTATTCCATGAACGTGCGCCACCAGCGGATGTGCGGCAGGCCGTCGTACGGCCGCAACGGCGCCGGCCCGGTCCACATCTCGTAATCGAGAAAGTCCGGCACCGGCTCAACCGGCGGATTGCCGTTGGCGCGCATCGGGAAATAACAGCACATCTCGACGTGGCCAACCGTGCCGAGCAACCCGGCCTCGACGACGCGTTTCTTCACGTCAATCAAGTGCGGCGTGCTCTTGCGCTGCGTGCCGACCTGCACGACGCGTCCGCGCTTGCGCGCCGCGGCCACCATCGCCTCGCCTTCGAGCACGTCCACGCTGATTGGTTTCTGCACATAGACATCCGCGCCGGCCTCGACGGCGGCGATCGTCTGCAACGCGTGCCAATGGTCGGGCGTTCCGATGATAACGATCTCCGGTTTCTCCTTGAGCAAATCGCGGTAGTCGCGGAACGTGCGCGGCGTTTTGTTCGTCCGTTGCTGGGCGATCTCGACCGCGCCGGCGAGCAGTTGCTTGTCCACGTCGCAGATGCCGACGATCTCGATGGGCGCGACCTGCGCGAGCCGCCACAAATCGCTTTTGCCGTACCAGCCCGCGCCGATGAGTCCAACGCGGCGCGGTTTCTTGTTGACGATGTCGAGTCCGTGGGCACCGAGCGCAGCAAAGGCGAAAGATGCAGCGGAGGTTTGAAGAAAACGCCGGCGGGAAATCATGAAGCTCATAATGGAAAACATCTACGACACTCGCCATTCACAGGCAAGGTCATTTCAAGCAGTCTTGTTCCGTTCTTGCCGGTGGCGGCGCGGTTGCGGTATGGATGTCCCCGCCATGGCTGCGACCTCAAACGGATTGAACATCGGCGACCGCCGGCTCGTGTGGTTGTCGGTGTTCGCGCTCGGCATCGGCGCGGTCGTCACCCAACTCGCGCTGTTGCGCGAGATGTTGTCGGTGTTCGACGGCAACGAGATGGTGCTCGGCGTCCTGCTCGGCAACTGGCTGTTGCTGTCCGGCGCCGGCGCGTGGCTGGGCCGGGCTGCGCGCGCGCCGAAGCAACCGTTGCGACTGCTGCCGCCCGCGCAACTGCTCATCGCCGTGCTGCCGCTGTTGCAGGTCGTCGCGCTGCGCACGCTTCGCGATGTCGTGTTCATCCGCGGCGCCATGATCAACGCCGGCGAAACGGTGTTGGCCAGCCTCGTCGTGCTCGCCCCGTTTTGCATCGTCTCCGGGTTCATGCTCACGCTGGCGTGTTCCATCCTCACCCGGCGAGACGAGGACGACGATCCCGTCGCCAGAGTCTTGCCCGATAAAACACCGTACCGGGAGGAAGTGTTGGAGATCGGGCGCGTCTATGTCGCCGACAGTCTCGGCTCGATTCTTGGCGGACTGCTGTTCAGTTTCGGGCTGGTGTGGGTGCTCGATCATTTCGGCGCGCTCTGCGTGCCGGCGGCGCTGAATCTCGCGTTGGCCGCCGTGATGGCGTGGCGCTGGCAGGCGCGGAAACTCGCGTTCGTCGCGCTCGCGTTGCTGGCGGCGCTGGCGTTCTCGTGGCGGATGGATGCGTGGACGACGCAGCTTCACCACGAACCGGCGCAGGTCTTGTTCCGGGCCAACTCGCCTTACGGGCGGCTGGTCGTCACCGAATCGGCGCGCCAGTTCAACTTCATCCAGAACGGCGTCCCGTTGTTCTCGACCCACAACACCGAGCAGGTCGAGGAGACCGTCCACTACGCGATGGCGCAACGGCCCGAGGCCCGTCGCGTGCTGCTCATCGGCGGCGGCGTCACCGGCACGGCGCGCGAGGCCCTCCAGTACGACACCGTCGAGCAGGTCACCTACGTCGAGTTGGACCCGTTGATCGTGACGGCGGCCCGGCAATTCCTGCCGAAGTCGCTCGACGACCCGCGCATCCGCGTCGTCAACACCGATGGACGGCTCTTTGTCCGCCAGACCGAAGAACGGTTCGACGTGGCGATTGTGGACGTGCCGGAGCCGTCCACGATGCAATTGAACCGGTTTTACACGGCCGAGTTCTACGCCGAACTCAAGCGGATTCTGCGCGACGGCGGCGTGGTGTCGTTCGCGCTGGGACGCTACGAGAATTTCGTCAGCGCCGAACTGGCGCGCCTGCTCGGCTCGGCGCAACAGACGCTGCGCCAATCGTTCCGCCATACGCTGCTGTTGCCCGGCGGGCGCGTGTTCGTGCTCGCGTCCGACGGCGAATTGACCGCCGACGTTGCCGCCCGGATCGCGGCGCGCGGCGTGCCGGTCCGCCTGATGTCGCGCAACTACCTCGACGCGATGCTGACGCCCGACCGGCTCGCGGCGCTGCAGCAGGGCATCAACCAGAAAACCACGGTCAACGAGGATTTCAGCCCCGCGCTCTACTACTATCATCTCCGCTACTGGCTCAGCCGCGACCCGCGCGGCACCGGATTGCTCATCGGCCTGTTGTTGACGGCAGTATTGGTGTGTCCATTCCTGCTGCGCGGCGGGGCCTTCGTCGTGTTCTCCGGCGGGTTTGCCGCGTCGGCGCTGGAGGTGATCTTGCTGTTTGGGTTCCAGATTCTGTGCGGCTCGCTCTATCATCAGGCCGGCATTGTCGTGACGGTGTTCATGGCGGGACTGGCCTCCGGCGCGTGGCTGGCCAATCGCCCGAAAAAGCTTTCCCGGCGGCTCTCGCTCAGCGTGCTCGCGGCGGCGCTCGGTTTGTTCGCCGTGTTGTTGCCGCCGGCGCTGGCGCAACTGAGCGCGATGAGTTTCGACGCCGTGCGCGCTGCGGTGCCAGCGCTGACGTTTGGCCTGGCGATGCTGGTCGGCATGGAGTTCCCCGTCGCCGGCCAGTTGGAACGGAGCGAGCCGACGACGACCGCGGCGGTGTTGTACACGGCGGATTTCGCCGGTGCGGCGCTCGGCGCATTGCTGGCGAGCACGGTGTTGGTCCCGCTGCTCGGCGTCGCGGCGACCTGCTGGTTGACCGGCGGCCTGAACCTCGCCGCGGCGGGCTTGATCTGGCTTCGCAGGAAACACCGATGAAACACTCCCGTCTTTACATCGCCATGAAAACGCTTCGCGTCGCGGGCTGGTGCCTGCTGGTGTTGCTGCTGGGATTCCTGGCGAGCGGCTACGCGATGACGGGCCGGCTTCACGTGGGGCGGCTGTTGACGGCGCAAGAAGGCAAGAACTGGCATTTGCTGCTGCACGCGCCCTTGATCGTGGTGGCGGTTGCGCACATCGTGCCGGCAGCGTACTTTGCCTGGCTCCGATGGTTCAAGAAACGAAAACGCCGTTGATCAATGCGCGCCTGACGCGCCGCGAGGCGATCGCCTGCGGTGTCGCCGGCGTCGCGGTCGTCGCCGGCGCCGGGGCGTGGTTGCGCGGTTTGTTCTCGAAAGGCGGCGACATCGGCAGCGTTTTCCGGGGCGATGCGCCGAAAGGCGACCTCTGGGAACTCTGGAAACAACGTGGCTGGGTCAAGGAAGGCCAGCATTACATGAAGCTTGGCCGCAACGTCCAGTGCACCATCTGCCCGAACAACTGCCTCTTGGAGCCTGACGACCGCAGCCATTGCCGGAACAAGATCAACAAGGACGGCACCCTCTACACGCTCGCCTACGGCAACCCGTGCTCGATGCACATTGATCCCATCGAGAAAAAACCGCTCTACCATTTTTATCCCGGCAGCCGGTCGTTCTCGCTGGCCACCGCTGGTTGCGTCCTGCGCTGCCTCAACTGCCAGAACTGGGACATCTCACAACGCAAACCCGAAGAGACCAAGGACCCGCGCGGCCCCGAACTCCGGCTCCGTCCGCCGCTTCCGGCGGGCCTGCGTCCCGAAGACATGGCGCGGCTCAGTTTGTTCCCCGATGATCTCGCCGCTGTCGCCAAGGCGACCGGTTGCCTCTCGATTTCGTACACGTACACCGAGCCGATTGCGTACTACGAGTACACCTACGATTCCTGCAAGGCCGCCCGCGCCGCCGGCGTCAAGAACGTGCTGGTGACCGGCGCGTCCATCGAGGAACGACCGCTGCGCGACCTCGCCCAGCATGTGGACGGCGCGCACGTGGACCTCAAGGGATTCGACGACGAAATCTACCGCAAACTCAACTCCGGCAAACTCCAGACCATTCTCAACACCATCACGACCCTGAAAAAAATGGGCATCTGGGTCGAGATCATCAACCTCATCGTTCCCACCTACACCGACGACGTCGCCGTCATCCGTCGAATGTGCGACTGGCTCGCCAAACACGCCGGGCCGGACATGCCGCTGCATTTTTCCCGGTTCCATCCGCAACACAAACTCACGCACCTGCCGCCGACGCCTGTTGAGATTCTGCTCCAAGCGCAGGCCGCCGCGCGCGCCGCCGGGCTGCGGTACGTGTACGTGGGCAACATCGCCGGGCTGCGCGATTCGGGCACCACCTTTTGTCCCGGTTGCCGGCAACCGGTGATTGAGCGAGATGTGTTTGCCGTCACCGCCAATCGTCTCGTCGCCGGCAAATGTCCCGCCTGCCAGACCAAGATCGCCGGCGTCTGGAGTTGACGCCGTTCCCGTAACCCCATTCGCACACGCCGCAGGCGCGTCAGGTGTTGTGTAATAGCTGTTACACAACACCCGACGACAAGAGACGGCTGTTGATCGCGTTTGAAGCTAGAACAATTCGCCGGGACGCGGGGTGGCGACGCCGAGTTTTTTGTAGGTCAACTCGGTGGGGACGCGGCCTTGCGGGGTGCGCTTGAGATAGCCTTCCATGATCAGGAACGGCTCATACACTTCCTCGATGGTGTCCGGTTCCTCGCCAACGGCCACGGCGAGCGAGTTCACGCCCACCGGTTTACCGCCGAACTTGTGGACGAGCGTTTCGAGAATTCGTTTGTCCATCTCGTCGAGGCCGTGCTCGTCAATCTCCAGCATCGCCAGCGCCTTGTCAGCGATGTCGGCGGTGATGGTCGCCGAGTTCGCTTTCACCTGCGCGTAATCACGGCAACGTTTGAGGAGATTATTGGCGATGCGCGGCGTGCCCCGGCTGCGTCTCGCGATCTCCATCGCCCCAGTGGGCGCGATGTCAACGTTCAGGATCCGGGCGGCACGGGTGATGATGCGAGCGAGGTCGTCGGCGTTGTAGTAATCGAGCCGCTCGGTCAACCCGAACCGCGAGCGCATCGGCGAGGTGAGCAGGCCGCTGCGCGTCGTCGCGCCGACGAGCGTGAACCGGGGCAATTGCAGTTTCACGCTGCGCGCGTTCGGTCCCTGGTCAATCACGATGTCCAACCGGAAATCCTCCATCGCCGGGTACAGGTATTCCTCGACGGTTTTCTGGAGCCGGTGAACTTCGTCAATGAAGAGCACGTCGCCCGCCTCCAGTTTGGTGAGCAGCCCGGCGAGGTCGCCGGCTTTTTCGATGACAGGGCCGCTGGTGACGATGACGTTGGCGCCCATCGCTTTCGCGAGGATGTGGGCGAGCGTGGTCTTGCCGAGGCCGGGCGGGCCGCTGAGCAGAATGTGGTCGAGCGATTCTTTGCGGAGCTTGGCGGCCTCGACGGCGAGTTCGAGGCGCTCCTTGACCTTCGCTTGCCCGGCGAAATCGGCGAACGCGCTCGGGCGCAACGAAACGTCCAGCGTCTTGTCGTGAATCGTCTGGGTAACAAACCGTTCGGGCATGGCGGGCAGCTTATTCGCCGGTGATTTTTTTCACAAGGTCAAAGAAGGCGCGCTTGCGGTCGGTGTTGAGGCCCCAGTTGACCGGCGGGCATTGATAGCCGTCGCAGTAATTGCTCGCGCCGGGGTCGAAGTAGCCCCACGAGGAGTACTCGCTGACGGCGGCGAGGAAATTGTTTTGCGGCTGGTCGAAATCGAAGTGGTCGTCCTCGTTGAACAGGATCGGCATCGGCCGGTAGCCGGGGACTTGGCGGGCTTGGCGGACCATCTCGGCGATGCGCGCCGGATTCTTGACGCCGTTACCGTGCATCAGGAGGAAGTCGGAGGCGCGCACGACGTTCTCCCTCGGCACGGCGCCGCCGCCGTAGCTGGTGCCGGCGAGCAGGCCGCGGCGTTTGACGCGCGCGATGAGTTCGTGGACGCGGTCGGGTTTGAGGACGGCGTGGTCGTAGGCGCGGACGTCGCACTCGTTGTTGACTTCGACGAGCAGGTTTCGGTAACCGCGTTTCAGGATCCACTCGGTGGCATTGTCAACGCCGCGCACGACGGCGGCTTCATCGCGAAGGCGCTGGTCCTGGCCAAAGTAGAAGAAGCCGAGGATGACAACCATGCCGAGTTCGTCGGCGCGGTCGAGGATTTTCGCGGCGCGCGACATGAATTCGGGGCGGAGGTCGCCGGTTTCGGTGAAGGCGGAGTTGTGCCACGGCTGGGACTTGGAGTAACCCTGCGGACTGCCGCCTTGGAGGTTGAGGGTGAACGCGAGCAGGCCATGACGCCGCCACTCCGGCATGGCGGCGATGAACTCGCGCGTGTTGCGATCGGCGTCCCAACGGCCGGTGTCGGGATAGTTCCAGCGAGGGCGGGTGTCGGGGTTGAGATCGTCGAAGATGCCCTGCACCATCCTCGAGTTGAAGAGCAATCCCTGAATCCGCTGGCCTTTCCACGTGCGCCCTTCGTAAGTCGGCCGGCCATTGATCTGGAACTGGTCGTTGGTGATGGTGACGTGGGTGCAGACCAACAACAGCGCTGAGAAGGCGGCAATCATGCGAGGAGGTGGAGTTGTTTCTGGCGGAGGAACCAGCGGAGTTCGCCGCGACCGGGACGCAGTTCGGCGAGTTCGACGCAGGCGACGCTGCCTTTGCCCATCGAAAGCGCGCCGGGATTGTTGGAGCCGAGCAGCCCGGCCAGATGATCGGCGAAACTCGGCATGTGGCCGACAAGCACGATCTCGCGGAACGGCGCAAATGTTTTCACAATGCGAATGACATGAACGAGCGAGTGGCCGTTGCCGAGTTCATCGAAAATCGCGACTTCGTTCGCGAGCTTCAGTTCGGCGGCGATGATCCCGGCGGTTTGCCGGGCGCGCAACAGCGGGCTGCTGAGAATCTGGTCGGGCTTCGCGCCCAGTCTGGCCAGCGCAGCGCCGGCGATGCGGGATTCCTGGCGGCCCTCTTTCGTCAACTCGCGCTCGGCATCGCTCGGTGCGATGTCAGACGCGGTGGCATGACGAACAAGGTAGAGTTTCATATTAAAGCGTCTTTTCTTCGGGGGGCTTGCCAAGTTCCAGCAGGCGGACATCTTCCAAGTCCACTACCCGTCCCGCGGCGCGCTTGGAGGCGATCAGGTCTTCCCGACAAGCCACATGGAAAGTTTGCTCTTCGTAACACATCGTTTCGCGCCGCTGCCAAGCGTCGGCGAACTTCAGGCCGGGTGTGCGTGTCTGCACGTCAATACGCACCCGGTCGCGGAACACGGTGATTTCGTTGGCAAGGACATCGGCGGCATCCGTCAGCGCGGCGGTGCCCAAACCGGCGGCGAGAAGGGCTTTCAACAAGCGTTGTGCGTTGTCCGTAGTCGCCTCGATCAACAAGTCGAGATCGAAGGTGGCGCGCGGCACGCCGTGGAGCACGGCGGCGATTCCGCCAATCACCACATACCGCACGTCATGCTGCTGTAAGGACGCGAACACGTCCTTTAATCGGTTGATCATGGCGGGCGTCGGCGAGTTGAGGGTTGACGGCCAAAGCCAAGTCCACGAACGAACACAGCAATTCGATCCGCTCCGGCAAGCTCAGCGACTGGAACCAGCGCGCCTTCGCTTCCAAGCTCTCTTCGCTGCGATCATGTGAAACTGTGGCTGTCACGAGGACAGAATACCAAATGCCGCTTTCGTTCGCAATGCGCCAATCATAGGAATTCGCGCGGGTCGGTGATCTTTCCAGTCAATGCGCTCGCGGCGACGGTCATCGGCGACGCGAGGAACACTTGCGAGTCCGGATGCCCCATGCGGCCGGGGAAGTTGCGGTTGGTGGCGCTGATGCACTTCTGCGGTTTGTCCATCCGGCCAAACGTGTCGGACGGTCCGCCGAGACAGGCGGCGCAACCGGGGTTCTCGGTCATCTGGACGCCGGCGGCGACGAGCATTTGCCAGACACCGCTGGCTTGCAACTCGTGAAGGACTTCCGGCGTGGCTGGAACGCCAAAAACGGGAATCTTCACTTGGCGGCCCCGAACCACCTCGGCGAACGCAACGAAGTCGCTGGTCTTGCCGCCGGTGCAGGAGCCGATGTAGGCGCGGTCGAGCGCGATGTCGCCGCATTGTTTGGCGAGCTTGCGGTTGCCGGGGTTCGGATGGCAGGCGACGGTCGGTTCGAGCGCGGCGAGGTCGAAGAGTTTATCGTAAACGAACTGCTGCTGTTTGTCGCAAAAGGCAGGGTCGTACGATTTGTTGGTGCGGGCGTTGACGTAGGCGAAAGTTTGGTCGTCGGGTTCGAAGATGCCGTTCTTGCCGCCGGCTTCGATGGCCATGTTGGCGATGGTCATGCGGTCGTCCATGCTGAGCGAGTGCGCGCCGGGACCCTCGAATTGCATGGCGCGGTACGTCGCGCCGTCAAACCCGATCGCGCCGATGACGTGAAGAATGACGTCCTTGGCCATGACGCCTTTCTGAAGCTGGCCTTCGAGCCAGAAGCGCATGGTTTCGGGAACCTTGAGGAGAAGTTTGCCGGTGCCGAAGACGAACCCGGCGTCGGTGTTGCCGATGCCGGTGGCGAATTCGCCGAACGCGCCGGCCATGCAGGTATGGCTGTCGGTGCCGAGGAGGACTTCGCCGGGCCGCGTGTGGCCGTGTGCAGCGAGCGCGGTGTGGCAGACGCCGGCGTAACGGGCGCCGTACTGGCGTTGGTAGTTGCCCTTGACGGGATCGAATACCCATCGTCCATTGGGGTCGTCAATGACATCGTAAAAGTGTTTGATGCCCTGGTCGCGGACGAATTCGCGGAGGATGTCCACGTTGCGGTTGCACTTCTGGTCGGCGGTGAAGATGTAGTGGTCGGGGATGATGACGATCTTTTCGGGGTCCCAGACCTTGGCGTGTTTGCCGAACTCGCGGTGGAACACGCCGATGGTGCCGGGGCCGCAGACGTCGTGGGTCATGAGAACGTCCACGTTGGCCCAGACGTTGTCGCCGGGTTGGACGGATTGTTTGCCTGCGGCGCGGGCGAGTATTTTTTCAGTCAATGTCATGGCGGGAAACCTTACGCAAGGCGGACGCAACTCGCAACTGGAAACTCGGCGGGTGATCGTGTAGAAAAAGCCCATGGCCGAACATTGGTTGTTGTTGCGCTCGCCGACTGCCGATCCCGCCTGTAACATGGCGATCGACGAGGCGCTGCTGCGCACCGCCGGCGCGCGCTCGCGGCCGGTGTTGCGCATTTACTCCTGGAGCGAACCGGCCGTCACGTTCGGTTATTTCCAGAAATTTCCCGCTCATCTCGCTTCACAGTACACCGTCATCCGTCGCCCCACCGGTGGCGGCATCGTCTATCACACGGCCGACACCACCTACACGGTTGTTGTACCACCGGGCCACGCGCTGCACACGGCGACAGCACAAGATGCGTACAACCTTCTTCATCGCGCTGTCGCAGGCGCTTTGAAATCAAGCATCTCCAATCTCAAATCCATTCCGCGTGGCAGTTATGAGTGTTTCCAGAATCCCGTCGCCGGCGACGTGGTCACCGCCGCCGGCGCGAAACTCGCCGGCGGGGCACAGCGGCGCGGCAAGAGCGGCATGCTTCATCAAGGCTCCATCGCCGCCACGGTGACCGTTGAACAATTGACCGGCGGTTTCCGCTCCGTGCTCGATGCCGAGTTCGCCGATTACACGCTGATGCCGGAGGAAATCGCGCTCGCCGAACAACTCACCCGTGAAAAATACGCCACCGAGGCGTGGAACAGGAGAATCACATGAGCTTCACCAAACATTTCATCATCAAACCCGGCGGCAACGTCCGCCTCTCGCAATTCGATCCTGACGATACCCCTGAATGCAAGGACAAGTCCGAAGCGGAAGCCCAGCTCGCCCGCAACGTCGAGCGGCTCGCGGACCTCCAGTACCGGTTCTACGCCGAAAGCAAACGCGCCCTGCTCGTTGTCATCCAGGCCATGGACGCCGCCGGCAAGGACGGCACCATCCGCCACGTCATGAGCGGCCTCAACCCGCAAAGTTGCCGGGTCACCAGTTTCAAGGCGCCCAGCACGCTCGAACGCAGCCATGATTTTCTCTGGCGCATTCATCACGCCGTCCCGGCGCGTGGTGAGATCGGCATCTTCAACCGTTCCCATTACGAGGACGTCCTCATCGTGCGCGTGCGCAACCTCGTCCCGAAATCCGTCTGGACAAAACGTTACGACCACATCAATGATTTCGAGCGGATGCTCACCGACCACGGCGTCGTGATCCGGAAGTTCTTCCTCCACATCAGCAAGGAGGAACAACGCAAACGCCTCCAGCAACGGCTCGATGATCCGCGCAAGAATTGGAAGTTTAATCCCGAAGACATCGAGGAGCGCCAACGCTGGGGCGATTACAAGCGCGCTTACGAGGAAGCGATTAGCCGGTGCAACGCCAAGTGCGCGCCGTGGTTTGTGATTCCTTCCAACAAAAAATGGTTCCGCAACCTCGCGGTCTCCGCTATCCTTGTCGAGACGCTCGAATCACTCGACCCGCAATTCCCGAAGCCACACCCCGGTCTTGTCAAGGTTCGAGTCCGCTAATCCACGAGCACTTCCACCGGGGCGCCGATTTCGACCATGCGCGCCAAGCGCTCCGCGTTCCAGTTGGCCAGGCGGAAACAGCCGTGCGATTCGGTCTTGCCGATGTCGTCCGGGTGCGGCGTGCCGTGGATGCCGTAGCCGGGCCGGCTGAGGCCGATCCACGCCGTGCCGACCGGGTTGTTCGGCCCTGGTGAGATGATCAACTTGCCGTAACTTTTTTGTTGCGCATCCAGTTCCGGAAAGTTGGCCGGGTCGAAGGTGTAATTTGGATTCGGAGCCACCGTCGTCACCGTCAGCGTGCCCACGGGGCGTTTCTCCTGCTTCGCCGCAATCGAACAGGGAAAATGCGCCATCAACCGGCCTTGCGCGTCGTAGGCGCGAATGAATTTTTGGCCCAACGACACCTGCAACTTGGCCGCCTTGCGCGGCGGGGTTGTGTTCGGCAGCGTGTTGGGCAATCTCACCGTCGCCCCCGCCGTCCAGTTCGAGACCGCCGGGTTCAACCGGAAGATGAGCGACTCCCGGCAATGGAACCGTTCCCCCAACAGTTCCGGCACCGTTTCACACGACAACCGCTCCAGCCTCGACCGCTCCCGCCAGTCTTTTGGAAACACGCCCAATTGCGCCACGTCAGCGTCGGTCACCGTGACATTCGTGTACAACATCTCCGGCGGCAACAGCGCCGGCGCAAACACGCCCGTGGCCTCTCCCGTGACCGGCATTTCGTTGGCAAGCTGCCACGCCATGACTGCCGCGCGGGTCTGCGGCCCGGTTCGCCCGTCAATCACTCCCGGCGAGAAACCGAGCCGGTCGAGCGTGACTTGCAAGCTCAACGTCGCTTCGTCAGCGCGCGCAGCGACCGCCAGCAACAGCATCAGGCAGAGTTGTCGCATCAGGGCAACTGCGGCTTTTCGCCGCCTTCGATTTGTCCGAGTTTGGCATCGAGCTTCGTAAGCGATTTCTCAGTCTCGGCATAAGCGCCCGTCGCATTGGTCAAGTGTTTGCCGACAAGACGGAAGTTGTCCGAGAGCCGTTCGAAATCGCCCCGCAACCGCTGAAGCGTGGCAAGGATTTCCTGCGCCCGCTGTTCGACTTGCAGCCCGCGCAACCCAAGCAGAATCGTCTGGAGATAGGCGTAGAAACTGTTCGGCGACACCGGAATCACGCGCTTGCTCAGCGCGTAGCTGAGGAGTTGGTGTTCCTCGCCGGCTTCTTCCTTGATGATCGTCTCGTAATAGACATTCTCCGCCGGCACGTACATCAACGCGAAATCGTAAGTCCCTTCGTCCGGCAGGATGTACTTCGTCGCAATGGCGTCCACGTGTTTTTTCACGTCGCGCAAAAACTGTTTGCGCGCCGCCGCCCGCTCGGCTTCGGTGCCGGATTCGATGACGCGCCGGAAGTTCTCGTACGGGAACTTGGCGTCCACCGACACGAGCCGTTCGCCGATGCGGATGGCGGCGTCCACTTTCTCGCCGCTCTTGAAGCCGTGTTGGAGCTTGTAATGTTCCGGCGGCAGAATCTGCGCGAGCAGGTCGCCGAGAAACAGTTCGCCCATGCCGCCGCGCAGTTTCGGCGCGCGCATGATATTGACCAGCTCGGCGGCCGCCTTTCCAACTTCGTGAATCTGGCCGACTTTTTCGCGGAGATCGCCGACAACCTGCGCCGCCTTGTCGAGCCGCGTGTTCATCTTGTCGGTCGAATCGCGCAACGTGTTGGAGACGTTCTCGCCGAAGGCGTCGAGCCGCCGCTGGAGGTCGCCAAGTTGCTGCTGCATCAGGAGAAGCGACTGGTCCGGCTGCGCCGGTTTCGGGCGGGTCCGCACCAGAAGCGCCACCAGCAATGCGACTGCGACAAGACCAACAACAATGCCAACGATTTCCATGCAATGAAGATTAGCAGCTTCCCGCCCAGCCGGCCAGCCGTTTTCGGTTCACCCGCAGCGGGAAAAAGGGAAACGACCCCTTCGTCGCGCGCGCAACCCTTCCGCTGCCATTGCCAAAAGAGTGAAATACCTATTTCATGCTTTTGGCAAGACAGACAGGTCGGCCTTGCGGGCCGCGCCAACGTGTCAAAATCGGCGATTGTTGCTCGCGGCGAGCCTTTGCCCTTGCGAAGAAACTTGCGCGCGCTACACTGACTGTGCGAAATGAACCGGCGCGAATTCATTGCCTATTGCTGCGCCTCTGTCGGAAGTCGTGCGTTTGCCGCCAAAGGAACGCGACTTCTGGCCGGCGCGGCCAAACGTCGGGTCACACCGCCGCTCTGGGTGCCGTACCTGACTTCCTCCGGTCGTGGGACGCACGCGCCGTTTCAAGGCGTCCACGATGACATCTTTGCCCGCGCGCTTGTCCTCGACGATGGACGCGATGCCATGGCGGTTCTCGCGGTGGATTCCATCGGCTACGACAACACCATTCTCGGCCCCGGCCGCGATTTCACCGGCGAACTGCGCCGCAAAATCGCCGCGTCCACGCAGCTCAAGCCCGAAGCCGTGATGCTTGCCGCCACGCACTCGCACTCCACGCCGGAGACCATCGGGTTGACGCCGTTTCGCGACGTGCGCGGCGCGCCGGAGTGGGTTGAGAAACACCTCGACGACCTCGCGGCCACGGTCACCGAGGCGTGGCGCAATCGCGTTCCGGCCCGCGTCCGCGCCGGTGTCACCAAGGTGGAAGGCATCGCCCGCTATCGCCGCATCCGGCTAGGCAACGGGAAGGAGAGCCGTCGGGGGCCGTTGCCGGCGCCGGAGGAGGTTGCGGTTCCGTATCAGTTGGACGAGGACTTGAACATTCTCCACGTCGAGCGCGAGAACGGCGACCCGCTCGCGACGCTGCTGAACTACACCGCGCACCCGGTCGTGGCGATGTTGTTGCCGCAGGTCTCTGCCGATTACCCCGGCGCAGCGACGGCACTCGTCGAGCGCGAACTGCCCGGCAGTGTTTGCCTTTTCACCAACGGCTGCTGCGGCAACGTGAACACGGTCAGGGTTGCGACTAACTTCGACGATGTGAAGTTCATCGGCGAGACGCTTGGCCGCGCCGCGCTCGGCAAACTCCGCGAGTTGAAACCGCTCCCCGAATCGGTGATCACCCATCGTTCCGTTGACGTGGCGCTGGATGGCCGCAAAGAACCACTCCGCGCCGAGGTGCAGGCGATGCGGATCGGGCCGGTGAACTGGGTCTCGTTGCCGGGCGAGCCATTTGTCGAGACTGGTCTCGCGTTGAAGAAGGCGGGCGCGACGTTCGTGGTGGGTTACGCGAACGGCTGGCTCGGTTATCTTCCGATCCGCCGCGCGTATGACGAGGGCGGCTACGAGGTTAACCCCGGCCCGTGGAGCCGGGTCGCGACGGGTAGCGCCGAACGGTTGGAGGCTGTCGCCGCTGATTGCCTGCGCAAAATGAAAACATGAAGACGTTGTGCGTCATGGTTATGTTGGCTAGTGTCGTTGCGACAGCATTGGCTGGCGCGATCGAGTGGAATTTTGACCGGCCCACGGAGGTCATCAGCACGGTCAACATCGAGCACGGTCGTGTTGCCAACGGCGCGCTCGCCGGCGCGACGGTGTGGGACCCGTATTTTTCGTTGCGCGTGCCGAAGGAAGGTCTCGACGCGCGAGAACTGACGTGGTTGACGGTGCGAATGTATTCGTCCGCTGACGCTGACTTGCTTGACGTTTACTACGGCAGCCCTGACGGGAACTGGTGTCTGGGCGGAAAACTGCCGGTCCGCAAAGGCTGGGCGACGTACCGCATGGATCTGAGGAGGAACAACTGGCGCGAAACCACTGCCGGCGATGCCTCAAAACAATGGGGTGGTCCCATTCAACGCGTCAATTCTTTCCGTCTCGATCCCGGCAACCAAGCAGAGCGTTGGGTCATGATTGACCGCGTGCATATCGAGCCGGCGCAGCCGGGTTTCGTCGAAGGCGTCACCGTCGAGCCGCAGGGAACGGCGAAACTCAAGACGCTGCGCGCGCCACAAAGCATCGAAGCAGGCGACACGTTGAGCGTGTCGGCGGAATTTGAAACGTCGGCGCCGGAAGGTTTATCGAAGGGAACGGCTTTCGTGCGGCTGCGACACGGCGCGTCACTGATGACATTGATCGAGCAGCCCGTCGTGTTCGGCGGCGACACACTGACCGTTGCGGCAACGTTTCCCGTGTCCCGCTACTGGAATCCTGGCACGCTGACCGTTGAGGCCGGGTGTTACGAACTGGGCGGCGCGCCGGCGCCGGCACAAATCGCGTTGACCAATCGCCGCGCGGGCACGGCGAGGCCGCCCGCGTGTGAATTGCGTCCCATCGGCGGCGACCCGGCGATTGTTGTCAACGGCAAACCAATGTCCGGCTTCATGTATCTTGTTCACGGCGGACTGCATCCGGATTTTCACCGCGAGGCCGCGCAGGCCGGCATCCATCTTTACAGTGATTGGTTTGGCACGTCGCGCCACGGCGACATGGGGCACGTGGGGCCGGAGCGCTACGACTACGGGGAGTATGACCGTTACTTCAGCGCGATCCTCGATCTCGACCCGGAAGCGTATTTTCTGCCGCACATCGGCCTGACGGGGCCGCTCTGGTGGCAGAAGGCGCACCCGGAGGAAATGAGCTTGCGCGAGGACGGCGTGCGCGAGCCAACCTCATTCGCTTCCGAAATCTGGAAACGCGAGATGGGCGACGACTTGCGCAAACTGCTCGCCCACCTGCGCCGCGCGCCCTACGCTGACCGGATCATCGGCTACATTCTTTACAGCGGTTACACGGCGGAATGGCAGATGTGGGGCACGTGGCAGTCCTCGCGCGACGACTACAGTCAACCCGCGCTCCGTGCGTTCCGCGCGTTTCTCGCAAACCGTTACCGCACCGACGCGAAGCTGCGCGCCGCGTGGGCCGACGGGAACGTCACGCTGGCCTCGGCCGAGATGCCGCTTTGGTCGAAACGCCGGCCGCCGGGGACACAAGTGTTGCGCGACCCGAAAACCGAGCGGCAGGCGATGGATTTCTACGAGTTCATCAACAACATGACCGCTGACGCCATCCTGCATTTCACCCGCATCGCGCGCGAAGCCACGGAAGGCAAGTCGCTCATCGGCACCTATTACGCGTATCTTTCCCCGCACGGCATCAACCAACAAGACTCCGGCCATCTGGCCGCGCGGCGCGTCTTCGATTCGCCCGACATTGATTTCCTGATAAGTCCGCCGAACTACTTTCATCGCAATCCCGGAGAGACGAGCACGCTCATGTCCGCGACCGACTCATTCCGGATGCGCGGCAAACTCTGGCTTGACGAGTCCGATCATCGCACGCACCTGACCGATCCCAGCGCCGGTTATGGACGGGCTTCGACATTGGAGGAAACGCTCGGCGTGTTCTGGCGCGAGTTCGCCGCGGTATTGACCAAACGCGCCGCCGTAAGCTGGTTCGACATGCACGGCGGATGGTTTTCGCATCCGCAAATCCTCGCGGAGATGGGGCGCGCCGCCGCCATCGCAACCACCAGCCTTCCTCACCGCAAACCGTTCGCGCCGGAGATTGGTGTGTTTGTCGATCCAGAAAGTTTCTACTGGATGCGTTCCACGACGGCCAACGCCGCGCTCGTCTTGAACCAGATCGTCACGATGCCGCAATCGGGCGCGCCGTGGGACTTCTGCCTGCTTTCCGACATCGGCGACGCGCGGTTGCCCAACTATAAACTCTACATTTTTCTCAACGCGTTCCGCGTGGACTCCGCGCAGCGCGCCGCCATCATTCATAAACTCAAGCGCAACAACGCCACCGCGCTGTTCATCTACGCGCCCGGTTGCTTCGATGCCGACGGCTTCTCGCTCGACAATATGCGCGCGCTCACCGGCATCCGCATCGCCAAGGACGACACCGAGGGCACACCCCAACTCGATGGCATTGCCGGCCCGAACGATCTGAAAGTCTCGCCGTTGTTCTACGCGAACGATCCCACCGCACAGGTTCTCGGCAAACTCGTCGGCAGCGGACGACCGGGTCTCGTCTCCAAGAAGATGGACGGCTGGAAAAGCATTTACTCAGCGGCGATGACTCTTCCGCCTTCACTCATCCGACGTATCGCGCGCGACGCCGGCGTCCACATCTGGTTGGAGAGCGACGACGCGCTCTACACCGACGGCCAATTCGTCGGCGTCCACGCCGCCAGCGACGGGGTGAAGCGTGTTCGCCTGCCGTCAGGCCGCACGGAAACGTTGACCATGAAACGCGCCGAGACGAAGCTGTTGAAGTTGAATCCGTGAGCGCAGCCGTTTGATTCCGCTATCGCACGTCAAACGCCTTGCCAAGACTCGCAATCAAATCGCTCGCCAACATCGAGCGTTCACCGCACTGTTGGCAAGCGATGTCGCCGGCCACGCCGTGAACGAACACGCCCGCACGCGCCGCGTCCAGCGCCGGCAAACCTTGCGCCAGCAACGCGCCGATGATTCCCGTCAACGCGTCGCCGATCCCGCCTTTCGCCATGCCGGGATTGCCTGTGAGATTCACCCACAACCGGCCCGATGAATCCGTCACGACCGTGCCGGCACCTTTCAACGCCAGCACCACGCCGTGATCCTTTGCAAATTGCCTCGCGATTTCCCAGCGATGCGTTTGCACGTCGCGCACTTGCTTCCCGGACAATCGTGACATCTCGCCCGGATGAGGCGTCAACACCAACGGCACGTTGACCGTGTTCAACAACGAGATGTTTCGCGCCAGCGCGTTCAGGCCGTCGGCATCCACCACCAGCGGACGCGGGCAACTCGAAATCCAATTGAATACCGACCGTTGCGCTTCCGGCGATTGCCCCAATCCCGGCCCCACTGCCACTGCATCGTAATCCGACAATGCTCCCAGTCGCTCCCATGGTTGCGGCATCACCTCCGGCGGGCAATTCGCCGCCACGATTGGATAGACTTCGCGCGGCACCGCGAGCGTCACCAGTCCCACGCCCGACCGCGCCGCCGCGTGCGCGCACAACACCGGCGCACCCGTGTACCCTTCGCTCCCGGCAATCACCAGCAGATGACCGTAATCGCCCTTGTGCGTCGTCCGCCGCCGGCGCGGCAACAACGGGCGCACATCGTCTATCGTCAACAACTCAACGTCCGATGAAATGTCTGCAACAAATTCCGGCGGGAATCCAATGTCGGCGACTTCAACCTCGCCGACCCAATCCGTCGCCGGTGGCCGAAGCAGACCGATCTTTGGAAGTCCCATCGTCACCGTCACATCCGCGCGCACACAAACGCCGTGAACTTCGCCCGTGTCGCTGTCGAGTCCCGACGGCAAATCTATGGCGATCACTTTTGCTGATTGCTCATTGACCCAGCGGATCACAGACGCCAATGGTTCGCGCACGTCGCCGGTCAACCCCGTGCCAAGCAAGCCGTCCACGATGACATCCGCCGATAGGTGGTCGAGTTGCGGAAACTCCAACACCGGCACGTTGCCGAGTTGTTGGAAATGCGCCAGCGAATCGCCGGTGAGTTCGTCGCGCCGGCAAAACAATGCCAGCGTCGGCTCGCAACCCATCGCTGCGAGATGGCGCGCCGCCACGATGGCGTCGCCGCCATTGTTGCCTTTGCCGGTGAGCAGCAGCACGTTGCGCGACAACGCCGCCGCCTTGCGCGCGACCGCCAACCCCGCGCGATCCATCAGCACCTTGCCCGGTGTGCCTGCATCCATCGCGCGCCGGTCCAGCGCCCGGATTTGTTCGGTGGTGACAGCTTTCACGGGATCCAATCTAACCAAGCCCCCGGTGAAAAGCAACGAGCGTAAACCGGCCCGCTAGTTTTTTGGCGCGCCCAGTCGGGCTTCGACCCACGCCTTTTTCTTCGACATCTCGGCGGGGTCGGGTTTGATGTGCTCGATGATGCAGGGCAACGGGTGCTTCAACTTGCGGATCTCGGAGATGAACCACGGATAATCCATCTCGCCGTCGCCGGGGCCGGGCAGGTCCACGCGGTCGCCCTTGTCGCCCAGCTTGAAGTCCTTGAAGTGAACAACCTGAACCCGGTCGCCGATTTCAGGAAAGAGCCGGCGCATCAGGTCTTCGCGCTTCGGATACTGCGCCGGCGAAACGAAGTTCGGCGGGTCGAGCACCAGGCCGACGCGGCTGACGGGGAACGGCTCAACAACTTTCCTCGCCAGTTCCGGCGTGCCGACCACGTGCAGGTAAAACGGTTCGAAGGCGACGCGGCCATTGATGGGTTCAATCACCGGCAGCACGACTTCGCGGATGGCGCGGTGCAGTTGTGCGACGGCTTCGGGCGTGTGATTGCGCAGGTCTTCGCCGCGGAACTTCGTTGCGTAACTCCCGCTCCACGTGACGAACTGCCGGCAATCGAACAGCCCGGCGTGCGCTGCGACCAGTTTCATCGCGGCGATGCTCGACCGCATGAAACCGGTGTTGTCAGGCTGGAACAGATTGAAGTAGGTGCCGAACGCGGTCGTTTTCAACTTCAACTCGTTGAGCGCGCGGGCGAGCGAAACGAGCTCATCGGCGGTCGGTTGGAAGAAAAAGTTGAGCTGTATCGTGTCGAAACCGGCGCCGGCAACGGCCTTGGCTTTTTCGTGGAGTTCGGCGGCGGAAGCGCCTTGCAGCATCATGCCGAGTCGGATGTTGTCCTTGGTGCGTCCAGCGCCCCACAGTTTACCCGCGGCCGCGGTCGCTGCGACGGTGGCAAGAAAATGTCGTCGTGAAATCATCATGGTTTTAGATTCTCAGGAAGACGCGCTGCCGGTAGAGCCACCAGCAAATCAGCCACAACACCAGCAGCACGCCGGTTTGCTCCCACATCGGGCCATAGGGGCCGGTGTAACATTTCGCAGTGATGTGGATTTTCAGGAACGATTTGATCCAGCCGGGCCAGAGCTGCGCCATCAGGTAAATCGCAATCGAGTTCATGCCGACGACCACGAGCGGGAAGCTCCATCGCTTGAGGCCCACCGCGTCAATCACCGCGTAGAACGCCGCCAGCAACCAGAGTGTCCATCCCGCGCTCCAGAGCGCGAACGACGGCGTCCAGATTCGCTTGATCATCGGGCAAATGGTCAGGCTCGCCACCCAACCCAGCGCGAGGCACGCCGCGCCGGCCAGCAGCAGCCAGCGCAATCGCCGGCCACTGTGCGTCTCGCGCCGCAACATCTCACCCGCCATCAGGCCGAGCGTCATGTTGGCCATCTCCGGCACGAAATTCAACGTGTGATAGCCGCCTTTGCTGAAGGCAAACGGTTTCGCTTGCGGCAGTAGATTGAGAAACCAGCGGTCAAAAGCCGCGGCGAGATTGGTGTTCTTTGTCCAGTGCGCCCAAAAACCGGACAACACTTCCCCGCCATTGGCGCCGACCTTCGCGTAGTCGAAATCCGCCGGTGGGACTTGCCAAAGCGCGAAGGCCAGCCAATACCCCACAAGGATCGTCGCCACCGCTGCGACCTGCACGCGCCAGTGGCGGCCGATCAGCAGGAACACAAACGCGTACCCCAAACCGATTTGCGCGAGCGTGTTCGTGAAGACGTATGCGCGCTCGCGTTGAGCGCTGAGCATCACTCCGAGCAGCACCAACACAATCGCGCGAACAATGGCGTGTCCCCATTGCCGCCACCACGATGCGCCTTCCGCGGCGCGCCGGGCGAACGAGAACGGCATCGCCACGCCGACGATGAACAGGAACGCCGGTTGGATCAGGTCCCACGCCGCGCAGCCGATCCACTCCACGTGTTGCAACTGCGGCGCGATGCTTGCCCAGATGGAATCCGGCATCTTCTTGGCCATCTGCACAATGCCGAGTCCGCTGGACGCCATCGCCAGCATCGTGAACCCGCGGAACGCATCGAGCGACAGTAACCGCTGCGGTTTGGTCGTATCGTTCATAACCTTATCGAATCTCCCGTGGTCTCAATTTGTCTGCATCGCATTTGTGTTTGGCAATAAACTCAAACACGGCGCGATGATAGGGGCTGAACTCGGGATCGGGAATCCCGCTCGGCGGCACCGCCGGGCTGCCGTAACCGGTCTGGAACATGTCGTGATGATACGTGATGTAGCCGCCGATGCGGCGGACAGCAGTGATCTGCCGGATGTGATCTTCCGGGGAAGTTGGTTCCTTCGGCCCGCCGAACTTGCTCGTGCCGCAACGCGCCGGCTCGTCGTCCACAACGGGCTTGTGAAACTTCTCCAGCAACGAAGCGATCTCGCGCGGGGCCAGTTCCCACGGACGGCCTTTGTTCTGGCGGCTGGTGTGCGGTGTGGGATAGTCGAGCGCTTCGTTCAGGTCGTCCGGCCCCAACACCCCGGCGAATCCCGGCGAACTGGTCACGAGCCGTTGCGGGTCGAGCGCCTTGATGGCGCGCACGAGCGGAAGGACGTTGTCGTCGTGGTGCTCATTCCAAATCTGGAACGTCAGGTTGCGATGCGGCCGGAGCGCGCGAGTCAACGCGGTCACTGCTGTCATGGATTGATCGCGGTCGAGTCGGATGTTTTCGCGAAAACTTTCTTGCGAGAAAAAACACAGTTCAACCACCATGCCAAGCCGGTCGGCATCGGCGAGGATGGCTTTCAACGTCGCCAGCGGCGCTTCGCGGAGTCGTCCGTCCGGAAGATACATCGTGCTGTCCGGGCCGGCGTCAACGAACCCGCGTTTGTTGTCTCACTGACACCAGACGCGGAGCACGTTGATACCGTAGCGGCGGAATTTCTCCAGCCAGCGCGTGCGTTCCGCGGAACTCTTGTTGAAAGTCGGATTGTAAATGGCGTTGAAGAAACTGACGCCGGTGTAATCGAACGGTTTCCCGTTCAGAAGGAACCGGGTGACGGAGACGCTGATGCCGGTGTTCGCTGATTGCGCCACGTTCCAGAGCGCGGCGAGAACGGCGTAGTTGTTGGCCCAGCCGAGATCAATCTTGTTGAAGTCCACCCGCTCCAGCATCTCGCGCACGGCCGCTTGGACTTGGCGCACGAGTTCCGGTTTCTGCGAGAGTAACGCAATCTGCCAGACCATCGCAGGCGTTGTCAGTGCGATCGGTTCGTAACGGTTTCGCCGGCCGCGCAACGCTGGCGGCGAGAGACGGTTCAGGTCGAACTTCCGCCACAAGTCCATCACAGTCACCGGCGAGTCCAGCGTGACACCGAGCGGTTGCAGGTAAGCGTTGGCGACTTCCTTCTTCGATGCGTCCTCCCACGATTCTTCGCCGAGCCAATCAAGGCTGCGCCACGCGCGGAAATACGGTGCCGAAAGCATGTCCTCCGCAGTCGCTTCGAGGTGCCGGCGCAAAACTGCTTTGTGCTCGGCGGACGTTTCGATGCGGCGCAATGTCTCCGCGCGCAACGCGTGCTGGTTCATGAACAGCGTGTAGCGATGCTCCCGGTTCCGATCAATCTCCTTCGCGATGAGCGCCCATCGCCGGCCGTCTTGCTCGCGACTGAAACGGTCATATTCATCTTTCCAGTGCGCGTCCCCGGTCACATCGTGCGCTGCCGCGAGCATCATCAACAGCAGCGTGGCCGACGTTGGCTCCCATCGGAGCATGCTGCCGCCGGCTTTTGACGGCGCGCTGCCATCCTCGACCTTGATGATCCACTGCGCATTCTCCAAACGACGAGTTACCTTGCCGACGATGTCGCGAATGACTTCCTTCTCCGCCGGTGACGCGAGCCGGCTCCGATAGTAGCGCCACAGGCCGCACACGTAGAGGCTGTGTTGGTCGAGCGAAGAATCCTTGTAGTAGGTCTTGCCGTCGGCAGGATGCGGCCCGCGCGGCACGAAACCTTCCACGGGACTGATCGTGCTCATCAGCTTGAGTCCCTTGAACGCGCGCCGGGCCAGCTCGGCGAAATACGTGTCGCCCGTCGCCTCCCCCGCGTCGCAAAGCGCGAACAGCAACATCCCGGTCTGGTACGCCATGTCCTCGATACCGGAGCCGTAACCGTATGGACGTTGTTCGCCCAACACGCGCCCCTGCGCAATCTCCGCTGGGCTTTCGAGCAGGGCAATGCCACGCGGGCCGTTGAGACGTTTGCCGTAGGCGAGATCGGTCGCCGGACTCATGAAACCTTCGACGTAACCGCGACAAAGCGTCTTCGTTTGCTCCAACAAGCTCGCCTCGCCGTGCGTGCTGGTCATGATGAGAAGGATGCTTGCGAAAAACAGTTTCATGGCGTCGTCATGGAAAGTGTTACTCGTCCGCCTGCTTCAACACAAGCCCGCTTTCCGGCTTGAAGCTTGTCACACTTTGAACAGGTTGCGGGCGTTGCCGCCGAGGATGCGGGCTTCGTCCTCGGCGGACAGTTTCAAACTGCGAAAAGCGTTGAGTGTCACGCCGGGGTCCACCCACGGATGATCGCTGGCAAACAACAGCCGGTCGGCGCCCATGAAGTCGCAGGCGAACTTCATCGCCAGTGGCAACGGCGACGCGATGTCCAGCCAGACCCGTTTCAGATATTCGCTCGGCGCACGCCGAAGATGTCGCGGGCCGCGCTTGAGCACCTGCGTCTGATGGTCCAGCCGTCCGATAATGTACGGCAACGTACCGCCGAGATGCGGACAGACCAATTTCAGGTTGGGCAGTTCGTCGAGCACGCCGGACATGATGAGGCGGGTCAGCGCAATGGTGTTGTCGAACATGTTGCCGAGCGCCGCCGTCATTTCGTAGGTTTTGACGAATTCAATCGTCACCGGCTTCGGCGGATGCAGCAACACCGTCACGCCCAATTCCGCCGCGCGCGCCAGAACCGGCCGGAACGGCGGTTCATCGGGAAAACGCCCGGCGAGATTCGTGTAGAGTAACAATCCCTTGAAGCCGAGTGTTCCGACGCAACGATTCAACTCCGCCAGCGCCGCGTTCACATCCTGCCACGGCAACACGCACAAGCCGAAAAAGCGCGACGGATGACGGCGTGCCACGTCGGCGATAAAATTGTTCGCCAGTCGCGCCACCGCTGCGCCGTCCGGGCCAAACCATTCCGGGCCGGGATCATTGATGCTCAGCGCCGTTTGCGCGATGCCGTTCGCGTCCATGGCGGCGAGTTTGGTTTCCACGCTGAGATACGACGGCGGGATTTTCCGCACCCAATCGCCCATGATGATCACGCGCTGTCCGTCGCGGGTGCGCACCGTCGGATCGGCATCGCGCCGTTCCATCAGCGCCACCAGTTCCGGGCAGAACAAGTGGCTCTGACAATCTATGATAAGCGGCTTGTCGGGCGCGGCTGCCGCGACATTGCGTTGTCCAACTTCGAGAGCGGCGCCAACCAACGCGCCGCTGGAGATGGCGAGGAAGTTCCTGCGTGACGTTTTCATTTTGAATTATCTAGCGCGGTGATGATGAGTTTCAGCGTTTCATGTTTGGCGGTTTCGTAGTCGAGCGCGCGGTCTTCCTTCCAGTTCTCGCGCGACGAATCGGGTGTGGGCGAGGGACGGCTCCGCGCGTATTGGCTGTCGCGTCCGCCCATCTTATAGACCACGAGGTCGAGCGACGGCACGATGTAGAGCACGTGGCCGCCGGAGCCGGATTTCCAGAACGCGTCGCGCGGCACGTCGGACCAGTGACCGTTGCCGTTGACATCGAACTGCAGGCTGTAATCGTAGTGCGGATTGTAGGGTGAGGGTCTCGCGCAATGCCGGACGTAATCGGCCGGCACAATCTGGCGGTCGCGCCAGCGGCCTTCACGGAGGAGCAGATAACCGAAGCGCAGCAAGTCCGTGGGGCGCGGCGCGATGTTGCCGCCGCCGGGCGTGTGCGGGTTGCCGGTGTCGCGCCATTCCCACCGCCCCCAACCGAGCGGGCGCGCGATTTTCTCGTCCACGTAATCCTTCAACTCGCGCCCCGTGACGTGGCGCAGCATCACCGAACCAAGATGAATCGAAGCTGTCGCGTAGGAGTAACCACCGCCCGGCTCGCACCATAGCGTGCGCGCGTTGAGCTTGCCATCCATTTGGCCGAAAGCCATCGCGTCAGTCGAGGCAACTTGGCCGTCGGGACCGGCGGGGGTGAGCGTCACAGGCTGATGATTCACCATTGAGCCGGGGTTATTGCCGCGGATGCCGGCGGTCATCGCGAGCAATTGGCCGAGCTTGATGTCCGCCTTGCGCGGGTCGCTCAACGGAAACATCTCGACGGGAAAATAACGCGGCGTGAACACCTGCTGGTCCAGCCCGTCGGGAAACAGTTCGGGCCGCTCGTGCAGCAAAATCCCGATGGCGATGCTCGTGAAGGATTTGGCAATGGAGGCGTTGACCGGATTGGCCTCGTGGTGGGCGCGGCCAAAGTAGCGTTCATAAACGAGCCAACCTCGGTGCAGCACGAGCAGGCCGCCGTTCTTGGTCGTGCGCTTCGCAAACTCGAACGCGGCATCGAACCGCGCGTCATTGGGACGGGTGCGCCACCCGCCCTCGGAATCGGGCGGCGGAAAATAATCTGACGCGCGACGAATGAATCGCCCGTCAACCGTGTTCCATGAATCGTTCGAGTTCTTGCCGGTGAACACGAGCGTAAAACGCGCGCCATCGGCGCTGAGCCACTTCGTCGGGAAGTTCCAGTAAAACGTTGAGACCTCGACGTGGCCTTCGCCCCAGCGATCTTCGTAGGCGACGGTTGTCCACGGTCCCCACGGCTCCGGCGCGTCGAACAGGCCGAATTTGCCGGCGTGGGTTTCGCCGTGCTCGGTGACGAGCAGATACCGGCGCAGACCGGGATTGAAACTGACGCTGAGATTCCAGCCGACGCCGTTCGCATCCTGAAAGACCGGTTGTTTGTCGGACAACTTCGCAGACCATTTCGGCGCGCCGTTCTTTGCCAGCCCGGCAAAAAACTCGTGGCGGTTGCGGTCGAGAATGGCCTCCTTTGGCACGCGCGAGAGACAAACGCGGCCTGGTTTATGGACATCGAAGCCGTAGTTACCGGTCGCGGACTTGCCCGGTCCCCACGCCGGATGGATGAAGTAGCTATAGACGTAGCCGTCGCGCGCGCCGGCGTAGTCGCATCCAAAGTTCAAGAACGTCGGCACCGTGAGTTGATCGGTGTAGCGGAAACACCAGTCGGCCAACTGCCACGTTGCGCCGTGGTCTTTCGAGAACGCCAACTGGCACTTGTCAAGGTGAGGGTTTGGCTGGTGCGATACCCACATGTAAAGCACACCGCCGACGCTGAGCATCCCGTAGCTCTTGCCGTCAAACTGTGCGGGATGCGCCGCGTTGAAGCCGCCCCAGACATTGTGGCCGGTATAACTGGCAGCGTCGCCTTCAATGCGCGCGACACCGAGTGTCACGCGACCTTTCTTGTTGTCGCCACCGAAACCGCCGCCATCGCCCCACGCAGCGTAGAGGTGGCCGTCGTCGGCCCACGTCGTCGGCCAATTGTCGCTGCCCGGCGCGAAGCGTTTGTGCGTGGAGAAATCGAACTCCACGCGTTCAATCACCGGACTGGGCAGATACGGCGACGCAAGCGCGAGCAACATATGAAAAAACATTCTCATTTGGGCAAATTCGCAGAGTTCACGGTCAGTGTTGCCTTACGCACCGAGAACGAATCGTCGCCGGAAAAGACCAGCCATAGCGTTTGTCCGTCGCTGCTCATCCATTTGGTTGGGAAACTGGCGGTTTCGCCGGGGCCGACATCCCAGTCTTCGGTGAAATAGACCCGTGTCCACGGTCCCCACGGTTCGGGCGCGTCATAGACGCCGAAGCCGCCTTGGAAACGCATTCCCTGTGGATGACGGCTTTCGGGCAGAATCTGCACCCAGAGGTAGCGGCGCAACGGCGCGTTGTAGGTGATGCCAGACCGATAACACCGACCGGGATGCGTGAAGACCGCGCCGCGCTGCGCGATGTCCTTCGTCCAAACCGGTTGACCGCCCGCGTCGAGCTTCACAAAAAGTTCGTAGGCGTCACGCTCGCGTAGCCGGTTCTTTGGCACGCGCGCCAACACCATCCGGTCGGCGGGTTTGTAGGCGCTGTCGTTGTCGTGCGAGTAAATGTAAACAAACTCGTCGCGCGCGCCGGCGTAGTTCTTCCCGAAATTCAGAAATGTCGGACAACCGAAGCTGGTCGTGAATTTCCAATCCGCCCACGTCCACGTTTTCGCTTTGTCTTCCGACCAGGCCAACTGCGCGTTGCCGGCGTTGCGTGCCAACAAATAGAGCACACCATCCACACAAAGGATGCCGCTGGCTTTTTTGCCTTTGGGACCGTGTCCGCGCGTCTCGCCGGTCGGTGAGCGGATGTTGACGCCGGTAATGTCCGGCGGATGGCCCGTGACGCGCGCAAATCCCATGCTGAGTTTTTCCGGCAGGAACGGCTCGAAGCCGTTGCCGTCGCCGTAAGCCGTGTGCAGCGCGTCGTCGTCGGCCCACGTCATCGGCCAGTTGTCGCTCCCCTTCGCTTTGCAAATGATCGTTTCCTTCGGCGCCCAACAAATCCTGCCAGCACCAGCGCAGATTGGTTCAAGGAACGGCTTGAGCGCATCGTAGTGGCGGGCGTCTTTCTTGCGGCGCCAAGATTTGCCGGCGCGCGCGACAACGATGTCGAGGCTGGGAATCACGACGATGAGGCTGTCGTAAAGTCCCCACGTCCAGTAGGCGTCGCGCGGCACGCCGGGCAACGCGCCGTCGCCATTGTTCCACCAGAGCAGATTGTAGTGCGCAGAGGCATTGCCGTGGATGTTGTCGTGCGTTGGCAAACCCGCGAGTTCTTTCGCCGGCGCCCGGACGAGTCGGACGAAATCCGACGGAATGATCTGACGGTCGTTCCAACGGCCTTCGCGCAAATAGAGGAGGCCGAACTTCGCCATCGCTGCGACGTTGGCGCTGACGCCGGAGCCGAACTCGCGTCGCGGGATGCTCTCGAGTTTGTGCGGGCGATAAGAATTGTTGCGCCAACGCAGATCGTCACGGCCAATGCCGAGCGGGGTGAACACGCGCTCGAACATCAACTCCGCCAAATCGCGCCGATACACGAGCGTCAAACAGTCCGCGAGCCAATTCGGGCCGCCATCGCTGTAATGCCACTTCGTGCCCGGCTCGAACAATAGCTTGCCGAACCCGCCAAGCTTCTCGAAGCCGGCGGTCTGCGTCGCCAACATCCGCAACGTGATTTTGTCGAGCCAGCCGGTCCGCGCGTTCTCTTCCGGCGGTGTGCCGAAAGACGGGAAGAACTTTTTCGCCGGGTCGTCGAGTTTGACTTTGCCGTCCATGAGGGCGAGGCCGAGCGCAGTGACGCCGAAGGATTTGGTTGTGGATTTCAAATCGTAGAGTTGTTTCTGGTCGCCCCACGCGAGGACTTGTTTGCCGCGATGAACGATGCACCCAGAACCGCCGCCGGTGAGGGCGTAGTCACGCGCCTCCTCCATGCCGGCTTCGGCAAGGCTAACAAACAGCAACAAGATTGTCAGAAGACACATTTTCATCATCAGCGAACCTGAACAACGGCGGCGGCCCAGTGGCCTTTGGCGGGAGCGGTCACGGTCACGACCTTGCCGCCGGTGATGGTATCGCGCTTGCCCCATTCTCCGGTGGCGATGTCAATCCAACGCAATTCGTACTTGCCCGTCGCGTCTTTGAGGTCGAGACCAACGGAACCGCCGTTGGGAAAATAGAGCGCATAGGCTTGGCCGGGACGCGCCGCGAGATAGGCTTCGTTGGGGGCGCGGTCGGTGAGCAGGTGGTTGGCCGGTTCAACGTCCCAGAGTTTGATGAGCGATTCGAGTTTACGCGCTGCCTTGATGGCGGCTGCTGCCGGCTCGGACAAACCCAAGCCGGAGTCGGGCCGGTGAAAACGCGCCGAGGCCGCGCCGCCGATGACGTGTCGCCACCAGCGCTCCACACCGTCGCGATTGGTGCCGTAGCGCCCGGTGTCGGCGCCGTAGGTTTTGACGGTGTTCAACGGGCGCGGCTTGGCCGCGATGCGCTGGCGCACCCACTGGAAATTGTCCCAATGTTCCTGTCCCTTCTTGTGGTTGTTTTGCGAGACATCGCAGAAATCGTAACGCTCCGGGTGATCGAACGTGCGTTTGTGTTGATCGGCCTTGAGGTCCCAAGTGTCCCACATTTCCGTCACGCAAACTTTCTTGCCGGCTTGTTTCGCGCGTTGTTTGATGAAGTCCGCCCAGTAGGCGCCCCACGCTTCCTCGCCGGAAGTTTCGTTGTCCATGCAGTAGAGGACGTGGTTGTAACGGAGCGTGTGGGAGAGCATTTTCTCGACGAATCGCTGCTGGTACTTGAGCAGGACGGTATTGTTGCGTTGTTTCGGCGTGGTGAAGAAAAACGGCTGTTTGTTGCTGCCCGGATGATCGGGATAGGACTCGGCCAAGCCGGATTGTTCGGGGGTGTAATTGACGTTGTTCCTGGGATTGTACGGATGGGGCGGCCAGTTGTCCCTTGCGTAATCGAAGCGGTCCCACACTTCGATTTGCACGATGATGTCGCGCTCGGCGGTCCAGCGGAGCATGTTCTCGAATCGTTGCCAGTATTCGTCGTTCCACTGGTCGAGGTCGTATTTGCCGTTGGGCAGTTGTTGGAACGGATAAACCTCGAACCCTTTGTCCTTGCGGTCGCTCATCGTGTTGCGGATGTAGTTGGCGCCGACGGCCTTCATTTCGTCGAGATGTTCCTTCAGGTCGGGGATCTGAAAGAGGTTGTCGTCTTTCGAGCCGCCCAGCAACAGCACCGGCTGGCCTTTGTATTGCCAGTAGCGCGGGTTCTTCGACCATGGCTTGATGCGATCCGCGTCATCGGCAGCAACAGCAGCAAAACCAACGACAAGGGCAATACCCAACAGCGAACAGAGAGTTCGTGTTTTCATGGAGAGTGAATCTCGATGTGCCGGGGTCATTTGTGGCCGGAGTAGTAATCCGCGATGGCTTTGATGAGGACTTTTCCGGACTCGACGTTCTCCTCCTTCGTGAACAACGTGGCGGCACCCTCACAGAGGATGGCGGTGATGCCGAATTGCGCGTGGGGGCCGCCTGTCCATGTGGTCGAGCCGTAGGAAGTCGCGCCCGTTCGGAGTTTCAACGGTTTGATCAGCGACCGCGTGTCGTGGGCTTGCATGATCCGCGCAAACTCCGTCCACGGCGGCAACCGGCTGCCGATTTCCGGGCCGGGCGTCAGCAACGGCTCCACGATTCCGCTCCACGTATGGCAGGACCAGATGGTCGTGACCGGTGAGGCCGATGCCATCAGGGTTTCCAAATCTTTCTGCCAAAGGAACGCTTCGTGCGCCTGTTCCTTCTTGTCGGAGCCGGCGGCCCGGTAACTGCGGTTCATGTCCACGCCCTCGGCGTTGACCCGATACCAGCCATGCGACGGGCCGTCGGGACTCATCATGAGAACGACATGGCAAATGCTGTTGCGTCGGAACTGCGCCGCCTCGTTGCTGAGAATCCAATCCACCATGCCGACGATGCGCCACTGCGAATTGTGCTCGCCGGGATGTTGGTTGGCGAAGTAGTGAACCCAGCGTTTTTCGCGGGGAATCTTGCGGGCCGGGTCGGTGATCTCCAGCCGGTAAAGGCTGCGACCTTCGAGCGATTTACCGATGACGTGAACCTTGACGGCAGGATGCTTCTTCCAACGCTGGATTAGTTCCTCCACTTCCTCGAAGGACATCGGCACTTGTGTTCCGATGAAGACCCGGTCGCGTTCGAAAACCGGGAACGTCAGCCAGTCCTGCTGCGGCGATTGCTTGTAACCCTTCTCCCACTGCATCGGTTGCCACGTCTTGCCGTCGTAGGACCACGATTGAAAATACTCGTTGAACGCCATGCTTTTGCCGCCGTCGAACAGCACTTCCAAGCACAGGTCGTTGCCCTTGGCGTTGCGGACGATCTGGAAGTTCAGCTTGTTTGGCCATTCCGGGTGGTTCGGCGCGTGCGCGAGCGTCACCCGGAAATGATTCTTCGCCACCTTCTCGATGCGGGTGCCATCCGAACCGAGCGGACCGGCAAATGTGAAATCACCAACCTCCAATTCACCCGCACGAACAAGCGCGGTCATTGTCGCCAAGAGGAAGAGTATGAGTGCTGTAATTCTCAGGGTTTTCATTTGCGCACGATGATCAGCCAATCTTCAGTTGGGGCGCGCGGCGGTTGGCCAAGCGAAACTTGGCTGCCACCGGCAACGGATGTAACGGAACCATGCTGCAACGCGCCGCCCACGCGGGGGTTGAACCATTTCACCGCGAACTGACCGCGCGCTGTCGCGAGATCCAAGTCGGTGCTGCCGCCGGTAGGGAGATAAACGAGATAGATTTCACCGGGCTTGGCAAGACAGAACTTCGTGTTCTTGTTCTCGGCGTTGCCGACGAGCGCGTTGGCGTTGCTCATTTCCCAGAACGGAATTTTGTTGGCCGCGAAAAACTCCAGCGCGATGCGGCAGTAGTCCCAACTCTTGTCGCGGCTGCGCCAGTCTTCGCACAACAGATCGTTTTGCGGCAGTTTGTAGCCGAAATAATACTCCACGCCCGCGCCGCCAGCCATGAGCGTGCCCCAAAGACAAAGTTTGCGGATGTCGTGGAGCGTGTAAGCCTTCCCGTCCTTCCCGACGGCCTTGCCGTCAAAATCTTCGTAGCCGGGGTCAGGCGGCACGCCGAGTTCGGCGGGATTCTGTTCGTCGTTGGCAACGACCCACGGTTTGCCGGCCTTGGCGGATTCGGTGACCCACTGCAGCGTGCGCTGATGCGCCTGATTCCAACCGTTTTGCAACGACGCGCCGGTGAGGACGGATTTGTCACCGAGCAATTCGGGGTACACTTTGTCCTGCCACTTCGGGAAAGTATGCACCACAATGAGATGATGATACGGGTCGGTGTCGTGGATGTATTGCGCCATTGCGCGTTGCTCGTCGGCGGACTGCGTGTTCTCCTCGCCGAGGTTCCAGTTGAGCGCGAGGTTATGAGCGAACCGGGCGATTAGTTCGCGGCAATACAACTTGCGTTCAGGGCCGAGTTTCCCGCCGTCGAGTGATTCCGGCACGATCTTCTCCTTGGCCTCGTGGCCCCAACGATTGTCGTCCATCTCTTGTTCCTGAAGCTTGAAGTGCAGGTAAAGACCAAGCGCGGTGGCGTGGTCGAACACGATTCCCCATTGGTCGAGCTTCGAGCAGTCGTAATGCAGTTTGTCGTCGCGCTCGACAAACGGCCAGACGTTGTCGCCGTCGCCGCCGGCGTTGTATGGCAGGAACGAAAAGGCGTTGCAACCTTTGCCGGCGAGGTAATTCAACGCGCCGATCAACCCTTTGCCTTTGCCGTCCTTCCATGTCGGGTCGCCGGCGCGCCAGTCGCGGACGTGCGGCTCCCACGTTTTCAGCGGCGCGTTTTTCTTGCGCGCTTCCGTCCCGTCGAAGTCCGCGTAAGCCAACAACGTCTCCGGCGCATCGGCGCCGGCTTTCAGGAAATATTCCCCGGTGCCGGCGAATCGCAGGTAATGTTTGCCGACGTATTGGAGGCGGCCTTTTGCGCGAAAATCGCGTCCGGTCTTGTCGGTCGGCGCGACGTTGAAACTGCCGGTCAGGCCGTCGAACGGTTTCACCGGCTCGCCGGTGGCGTCACTGACGGCAACGTGTTTGCCGCGCACGAACGACACGGTGTAGTTCCAGCGACCCGGTTTGTCCGGCGAAAGATGTGCGCGCCATTTGTTGCCGGCATCGGCGGACGTGTTAGCCGCATTGCCGTCGGCGGCGAAATAGCCGGGCACGACGTAGCGTGGTGCGCCCGACTCGTGCGTGAACGTGACGGTGAGCCGATAATCAGTGAACGGGTTCGGATCGGTGTCGCGCTCGCAGGCAAACGGCCCGTCGAAAGTGAGCGTGACCTTGCGCCATTGTGTGAAGTCACCAACCGCGACTCCTGTAGTCGCAACCGCCAACACGAACAGCAGCGTGAACACGTTCATGGCCGGTTACTTCTTTCGGACGATCAGCACTTGGCCGCGCAGGACACGGTCTTTCAGGGTAAGCGTGGCGCGGATGAGTCGCGGCGCGGAGAGCGAGCCAGCCTGAATCTCAACGAAGCGAATGGCGCGTTCGCCCGGCTTCACGTCAACCGCGAACTGGTCCGGCGACAGCTTAACGCCGTCGCCGCCGTCCAGTTGCACGACGCCGGCAACGCCTTTGCGAAGCGGGGCCGAGACGACCACGCGGCAAACAGGTTTGCCGGCGTCGTTCGTCATGGCCGTGAGGTTCAGGCCCGGCGATTCGGCTTCGAGGCAATACGAGGTCATCGGCGGTTTGTAGTAGCCCATGCTGTTCATTCGCGCGTCGGCCTGGTAAATGCGGTCTTGCATCAGGCAGACGCGACGGTCGGCGGCGGGAATGGTGGTTGTGTAGATGCGGATTTCGCCGGGGAATGACGCGATGATTTCCTCGCGCCAATCACCGAGCACGTCGGCGATGACAACCGAACCCGCTGCAAGGTTCTGGACCACGCCGCCGTCGTAATCACAAATCTTGCCGCCCAGCAAAAGCTCCTTCTGCAAATCGGCGTCCCAATAGACCGGCGTGAAGCTAAACGTTTTTGGCAACACCGGTTTATCGAACCAGAGCAACGTGCCGTCAGCCGCCCAGAGCCACGGGCCGTTGCGCACGTCGGGTTTCTTCGACAGGCAATCCAACCCGAAACCTTCCAAGCCGGGAACGGTCGGATCAATGTCGGCGCACATCCCGGCGCCGTGAATGTGAACGGTCGGCTGGTCGTGTCCCCAGAGGATTTTGCCCGTGGCGGCGTCCACGAGGCACATGCCGTTTTTCTCAGCGCGCGTTTCGATTCCGTAGAAGATTTCCAAGCCCGGCCGGCGCGGGTTGATGTCGCCGACGTAGGCAAAATCGTTGTGTCCGAGGCCGGTGGTCCAGAGCGGAGTGCCGTTGTCATCGAGCATCGCGCTGCCGAGCATGACTTCGTCGCGTCCATCGCCGTCAACGTCGAGCGCGCGGGTGAAGTGCTCGCCTTGTCCCCAATAGGTGCCGGGCAGGTTGTTATTGTCGTACCGCCAGAGGCGCTCCAGTTTGCCGTTGCGCAGTTGGTAGGCGTCCACTTTCATCCGGCAATACGTTCCGCGCAACGCCAACAGGCACGGCGTTTTTCCGTCGAGGTACGCCACGGCCATTTGGTTGCGCGAGGTGCGGCTGTATTCGCCGTAACCGGAACGGTCGGGCCACGGCACGCGCGCGATCTCTTTGCCGGTCATGCCGTCCCACACCACCAACCATTCGGGGCCGGTCTTCACGCGGCCATCGGGGCCGCGCGGGTCGCCTTCGCCGATTTTCGCGGCCACTTCCGCCTTGCCGTCGCCGGTCAAATCGCAAACGATGTACGGCGAATACCAGATGCCGCGCTCGATGGCCCAACCGAGGTCGTGCTGCCAGAGGAACGTGCCGTCGCTCAAGTAAGCTTCGATTTTGTAAGTGTCTGGCGACGGCATCCAGTAAACACCGGCGGGGTCAATGTTTTTCTCCGGCTGTTTGATGACGTAATCGTGCCGGCCATCGCCGTGTGAGGTCGGCAATGGCGATCTTGGAGAATCGCGTCTGCGGGTCGCGCAGCTTGATGCCTACATAGGAAGCCCCGTCGGCGGCAAGTGGAGCCGGAACGTCACTCACAGTTGACTCCACCTTGTAACTCAACTGGCCTTCCGCCGGCGCTTGGCGATCAATGAAGTCCGTGGTTTGAGTGATAGGCGCTTCGGTGAGTTTGATCCACGGGCCGTTGGCGACTTGGCGAAACACATCGAAGCCCGCGTTGGCGGGATCGCTCTTGAGCAGCCGCCAGCCGACATACACGCCCTCGGGAATCCGCGCCGCCACCACGCCGCGGTCGAGTTTTTCCTCGACGCGTTGTTTTGCCCAGCCGCGGACTTTGGGAGCCGTCGGCCAACTCATTCGCTCGCGTCGGAGCGCGATGTCGTCCACACGAACATCCGCCGGCCCGCTGCCCGTCACGAACAGGCGCAGTTCGGTGACTGGTTCGGGAACCGTGAAATGGCCTTTCGTTTGCGTCCACTTCGACGCGCTGTCAACGCCCGCGCGTCCGAGCATTCGCTTGATCCGTTTCCCCTCGTGCCAGCCTTCCACCTGCACGGCGGCGGCCATTTGCACGGCGCCTTTCACCCAGGCCGAGATGGCCAGTTCATCGCCGGGCTTCACGGGAATCGGGTCGCTGCACGCGAGCGTCCAGCCGGTTTCGCCGGTGGACTCAATGCGCGCAGATAAACGACCGGCGTGGCGGTCGGCAGCGTCGAGTGAAAACCGGGTCGTGTTCCCGGGCGCGGCGAACGACCATCCGACGGGCAGGCCGTTCGCCTCGACTTCGAAATCGCCATTCGGCACACCGTTGACGATGGGCGCGCACGGGTAAAGAAAAATGCAGTCGTAATAGGCTGTGCCGCGCGCTTGCTCTTTCTCCATGGCAAACCGGTCGTCCACCCGGAGTTCGAAGGTTCCGTTGTTGATGGGGACGCGTCGAGCGAGCCAGCCGCCCGTGTACCGCGACCAATTCTTGCCGTCCAGCGAGACTGCCAAGACGCGGCCGCATTTGATCTGGATGTTATAGACGCCCTTGGGAATGCCCGTGAGGACGGTGTGCAATGGCGGCGCGCCGTCCTCCGGCGTGGCGCGGTCGGCCATCACCATCGGGCTTTTGAGCACGATGCCTCCCGACCATTTCTTGTCTGCATCTTTATCGGTGCTCCAAAGCATCCAGCGGTTGGGGGCGGTTTTGTCCTTCAACCACGCATCGCGCGGCGAACTGTAATCTTCCGCCTCGAACCGGAGTTGGCCGTGCGCGGCCGTCGTCACAACAGCCGCCGTCAAGAGCAGCAGGGAAATCATTCGATTGGTCATGTCAATCCTTCGTGAGTTCGTGCATGAAACGCACGCCGTCAATTCCTTCCGCAGCGCCGGCCACTCGCGTCGCCGCGCGGCGAATCTGGCCGGAACGCATCAGCGCGTGCAGCACATCATACACCGGGTCGTACCGGACATTGGGCGCTGGAGTGGACGACAACGGCTCGACAATCTTGAGCAAGCTGCCAACGCCAAGTGGTTTGCCCTTGGCGAGCGCATCAAGGATTACCGCGCGGGCTTGTCCCCGGTCCACGTCGTCCACAATCGCCTTCGAGGGCGGCCCCATCGGCGAGATGCTGACCCTGTCCTTCATCAACGTGAAAGAGGAACAAGGCGGAATCCATCGCCACCAGCGCACCGACGACGGAAACCCTTCCGGCGAACTGGCAACGTAGGCGCCATCATCATTCGCACCCACACAGGCCGGCATGTTCCAACGCGCGCCGTACACGGCTTCGGGATGATGCGGCGACACGAAAAGCCCAACCACTTCGGAAGGCATTTCGATCATCGCGGTCGCAATGGCTTTTTCCGGGTTGCCGGTCTTCTGCAAAATATCTTCCACGAAATGCGCCATCACATCGCTGACGTGCACCGAGCGCCCATCGTCAAGCGTGGGGTACGTGCCGACGGGTCGGTTGCTGATGGCGTGATACCGGTGGCCTTCGCGGGCAAGGCGGTTCGGAATCGTCTGGCGACTCGGATGATCCTTCCAGACGCCGGCGCTTCCGTTCGCAACGTACGCCACCGACTCGAAACAAGCGACAAACGGATGCGCCCATTCCGCGTCGCCGCCGGACTTGGAGCGGGAATGCGCGATGCCCACGCAACCCGGTAATCGTTCTGCGCTCGTCTTCTTGCGGAGGTCAGACACCAACCCAACGACCTTGGCCCAGTGCAGGCTGCCCGGCTCCACCGCTGCGAGTCCCGCGTAGAATCCGCCCGCCAGACCCTCCTGCCGCTCGATCATCTCCAGCAGCACCGGCGCAGCAAGCCGCGAACCCACATATCCGGCGATTACACACATTCTGGCAACTCCTGTCGTGTCCGTGCGTGTGCTTTCATCTCTTTCACAAAAGACCGAGTGCCAAAACGAACCCGATATGTCAAGCCCATGAGTATGTTTGTAGTAACGCACGCAGCCCCGTGTCGTTTCGGGGCGGAGTGCGGATCGTTTGGACGCAACGATCTCCACAACGCCACTCCGCTTCGCTGCGTGGCTCACTACGAACTACCCTTTGCCAGAAGGCCGCTCCCACATTCTTGTTCAGCGCGGTCGTTCGTCGGCGCGCGGGGTGATGAATAGCCGGTCCATCTTCGTTCCCGCTTCGCGCACGCGCAGTTGGAAGTTGACGAGTCCTGACGGCAAATCAAGCGCCGTTGGCGCCCGCCCGCCGCCGATGGCCAGCGGAATCCACTCCCAATCCTTGCGCACACCGGTCGGCCAGTCGGTCCGACCGAGAATCTCTTCCTCGTCGCTGAACAGGCGGACGTAAAACGAATCGTTGGACGGTGTCGGCGCCTGGACGCGGCCCCAGACGTAATACTTGCCCGGCGCGGCCATCTTGAGTTGCCATGCGACGTGGCCGACTGAACTGCCCGCCTTTTCGCCGGGCTTGGCCGGCATCCAGACGAACGCGCCGCCGACCGCCTTGGCGTCTTTGTCCCGAGTCATCGGCGGAACCACGCGACCGGCCTCGGCTTCCCAGTAAACGCTTTTGCCTTTCGGCACTGCGATCTGGGTTTGCCCGGCAATTGTGGCGCGCCAACTGCGAATCGGCTCCAAATCCTGCAACAGCCGCCGCCCGATGTCCTCGCCGTCCACCGCCAGCAACGCGCGCGGCGGCATCGGCTCCAATCCGAACGCGGCCGATTTTGCCGCGTCGGCGCCAACCGTCACCGCGCCATCCGCGCCCGACACCGAGATGCGCACCCGCTCGCCTGCGGCCTCCACGTTGGAGCGCGCAGCAGCAAACTGTCGTTGCCACTTCTCGAACGCGGCGTCATTGCGAAGCTCGCTGCCAATCCGCACCCAGAACGCCGCACCGGCCCTGGAGCCGACTTGATGCGCGACGGTCAAGCGCACTGCGCCGAATTTGTTGCCGTCGAACACGAAGCTCACCGGCGCATCGTCCTGCGCCCACGGAACGCGAACGCCGACTGCTGCCGTGCCTTTGCGCAGCACCAGCGCCTCGCCGTGGTTGAGTGGAAATTCCCACGGTTTGTCCTTCGGGGTGTCCACGCGCCGACCGCCAATCCAGAAGCTGTCCACATCGAGCGGCATCACGAAGTGCGACTCTAACGTCTGCGTCTCCGGCGGAACATCCTTGTCGCGGTAGAGCGCCACGCCGAGCGCGTCCACGCGCCGTTGGGCCGCCGCCCAGAACGGCGTAAGGTGGAGCGTCTTTGCATGCGCTTTGCCTTCTTGGATTCTGATTTTGCCGTAGGGATCATGCCGTCCGTCGGGAATGAAATAACAACGCACACCCTCGCGCGGTCCGGGCAAATCGGCGCTCAGTGGGATGTCCATCGTCCGGTAGTTCGCACCGGCGACACTGAGCGTCACGTCGCGGCACAGGTAATGCGTCCGCGATTCCGCCGGTTCGAAACCCCAGATTTGCTGCACGAGCCGGGGAAAGCGCGTCTCGCTCATTTCCTTCAATCGCGCCGGCGGTCGCCAGCGGGTGAAGGCGTTGACAATGTGGGTCACGCGATTCTTCGCATCGGTCGGCAGCCAGCCGTTGGCCATCATCTGCTGGTCGAGGAAACCGAGGCCGCGCAGGTAATCGTAGTCCCGGCTGCGCGCGCCGCCGAGTTTCTGCGCGGGCGGGAACCAGTTCAGCGCGATGTCCCTCCAGAAATATTCCAGCAACACGCGCGCCTGTTGCCGGCCGCGTTCCTGCCTGGCGAACGCCTCGATCAACACGAGGTCATCGAGGTCCACGCCGTAGTAGGTCGGACTGCAATACTCGTGCGTGCCGCTCTCCCACATCGCCAGCAGAAACCGGTCGAGCCGCGCATACCCTTCGCTGGCCGCGTCGGGCTTGTCCATCGCCTCGCCGAGCAGAATGAGGTTGCCGGCGTTCATCAACGCAATGTTCGTGTACGTCTCCGGCACGCGGTGGCCGATCAATCCATGGATCGCCAACTCCAGAATCTCCCGCAGCTTCTCGCGCGCTGCGGGCGGTATCGTCTGTTGATGATGGATCCAGAGCAACGCACCCATCTGCATACAAAAATCCACGGCGTTGAGGTCCCAGACGCCCTCGTGATGCCAGTTCCACCGGAAGTTGCCGTACGTCCGGCTCTGCGGGTCGCGGTCCTGCATCTGGGCGGCGAGATCAAAGAGTTTTTCGAGCCGGTCGAGGTGTGTCTTTGCCTCGCACCAAGCGAGCGCCGCGCTGAACAGTTCGCGTGAACCGACCGTCGGCGGCTGGCGATTGACCCCGCGCCAAGTGCGCTCGGCGTTTTCGGCAGCGGCCCGAACGATCCCATCCCGCGACGGCAGCCCGGCGGCAAGCTCGCCGCAATGACCACCAGTGGTTGAAACCAGCAAACCGGCAACAAGCGCAACGACCCTGACACGAAGACACTTCAGCGATGCCAGTCCTAAATTTCTTAGTAGTCTCATTTGTTTCTACTCCGCTCTAGGATGCCGACAGGGAATTTCTTTTTACTCGAACTGCCGCACGAACTCAGCCGGCGTCAACACTTCCACACCGGCGCACAGACGCTTGGGGAAATGCCGAGTGTTGCCGGTTACCAGCGGCACGCCGGCGCTTCGGGCACATTCGAGAAACGGTGCGTCGTCAGGATCCGGCAGGCCAGTCGCACACACGGCGACCGGAGCTTCGGCCCATTCTGCATGATCCCGGATAACGCTGAGCACCAAGGCCACATCAGATTGCGGCAGACCAAACACCGGCCGCGCCAATACCTCGGTGTATTCGTAAACGATCCGGTCATCCAGCACGGTGGTCACGGCGCCTTGGCGGAGCCAGTCCACGATCCGCCCCGGTGGTCCGTGCGGCGAAAGGAAGCCGGCCACAATGACGTTCGTATCGAACACCGCGCGGTTCATGGGCGATGGCGGCGGGCGGCGCGAGTGCCGGCGATCTCCCGTTCAATCTGCTCGGCAGTCAGTCCTGCCGCGCCGCTGCGGCGGGCTGTCTCGCGGACATGGCTCAACGCAATCCGGCTCCGTGCCTGACGCACGGCGCTGATCACGGTGCCCGGGTCGTCGGTCGGCGCGACGTTGACCAGCACGGCCATCGGTTTGCCGTCGCTGGTCAACAACAGTTCACCTTCCCGCTGGAGCCGCTCCCGCAACGCCTTCGGCGCCTTCAAGTCTTTCACAGCAATCAGGTTCATTTATGCATCCTTTTAAGGAACTTATAGTAGGCGTAAAGTATCCCGTCAAGCGAACTGCGTCTAATGAGGTTGATTCTGATGCCGGAATTGATAGTTTACAGAGCCGACCCGACGACCGACCGGTGCTTGTCAAGCGGGAGAGCGGCAGGTAGGATAATCCCATGAGACTCTTGTTGGACAACTTGCCGGCGTCGTTGCAACTCCAACGTGAGGCGTTGAAGCAATGTCTCGAAGCGTTCAACCGCGCCCGTCACGTCCGGGCCGTCTATCTGTTCGGCTCGCACGCCCGCGGCGAGGCGCAACGCGACAGCGACGTGGACTTGTGCATCGTGGCCGACGGCGCGGACCGGCAGTGCGAGGCCGCGCGGGATTTCCGGGATGAGTTGTGGGGAATCTGGCCGCGGCCATCGCTGACGTTGATTCCGATTTCACCGCGCCGGTTGGAGGAGAAGAAAGCCTGCGGCGATCATTTTTTCCAGACCATCCTGCAAGAAGGAGTGCTCCTTGCCACGGAAAACTGATTCGAACAACCCGGCCGACTGGCTGTTCATTGCCGAAAGCGAACTGGCCGGCATCCAATCCTTGGCGGAGCAACAACTCGCCTACACGCTGTGCACCAGCAAGCTGGCGGAAGTCCTGGAGAAAGTTCTCAAGGCGGAACTGCTCCGGCTCGGTTGGTTTCTGGTCAAAACCCACGATTTGCAGGAACTCGCCGGCGAATTGCAGGCACGCCACTCCGACCTCCTGCCGCAACTCCGTCCCCTCTGCACCGCGCTCGCCGAACGCTACTTTACCGACCGTTATCCCGGCTTCGATCTCGATGACCCGGACTGGCCGCTGTTGCGGCAACAAATCCAACAGGTCGCCGCCGTGTTGGCCCAAGTCAAAACGCGGGTGGAGTCCTCATCGTCAGCGCCGAGTTGATCAGGCGCTTTTCATTCCTCACCAAAACTCCACCGAAAAATTCGGGTCAAGGTCGAACTTCGAGACCGTGAAATGTTCCGGTTTGCCGCCTTCACCCTCGGCGTCTCGTCTGACTCGGCTTGTTCCGGCTGCCGGCGTGTCGAGTGGAGACCCCGTTTACCCGTTTACGCAGAGCGATCCTGGCGCGGCGCGTGAGGACTACTGTTCTTTCATCCTCCACTCCAAAATTCCACCGGAAAACTTCGTCTGAAGTTGGACTTCGAGGCGGAGGGCGGTGGTGGTGACGGGCGCGAAGGCAACTTTGTTGAACTTGTCCTTGGCGACGCCGAAGTTGCCGGCGGTCTCGACGGGCTTCCAGTCGTTGCCGGATTTGTAGAGAAGCTTCCAGCTTTGCGGGACGCGACAGCCACCGTGGCCGGAGTCGTCGAACCAATAAACTTCGGCGGCGGAGAACTTCGTCGGCTTGTCGAAGTAACGTTCGACCCACTCGGCGGTGCCTTTGTGGTTCCACCACGTCATGCGTGGAATGCTGTGGTCATCGGAGTTCTTTGGCAACAGGCCGTCGAAACACGCCTCGGCACTGTCGGATGGATGACAGAATGAAACCGCCCACGGTTCCGGCGGCGCGGGCTTGGCGCGGAACCAGACGGACATTTCGTTCGGGCCACGATTCGCCCAGAGGCAATACGGGATCAGCGTCAGCGCGTCGCCAGTGCTTTGCGGCAGCATCTTCACGGTGGTGATGCCGTGCTCCGAAAACTTTTCTGGTTCCACGTCGAAGCGAACGTCTGTGCCGGGCACTTTGGCGAGCACTTTGCCGTCGTTGTCGGCGCCCTCGGCGCAATAGACCAACGGGCCGCGCTCGACGGCAAACTTGTCCACGTCATCCTTCACTGCCGGGTGGGCAACGATGCGGCGCACGGGCATCGGCAATTCCAGTGTCACGGTATCGCCGGGATGCCACGTGCGTTTGATTTGCGCGAAACCTTTCTTCAACACGAGCGCAACGGGCTTGTCGTTGACAGCGAGCTTCGGTGGGGTAAGCGTCCCGCTTGCCTCGGCTTTCACAGGCGTCCCGCCTGTGTTACGGTTGGACAGGCGGGACGCCTGTCCCACTAACCTGAATAATTCACTGATTGATTGAACGAAGGCCGGGGAGGCCGGTCAAATAGGTGATGATCAATCACCTATGAAAACCACCCACTCCACCAACACTCCAACAGTCTGTTTCCCAGAACCTCTCCTG
>Ga0194112_10000524_pt1 | contig 56443 bp, 52 predicted proteins | sample TA2MahC400mmetaG_FD_146191 | JGI IMG/M metagenome (GOLD analysis project Ga0194112, IMG submission 146191) | Freshwater microbial communities from Lake Tanganyika, Tanzania - TA2015016 Mahale Deep Cast 400m | ecosystem: Environmental > Aquatic > Freshwater > Lake | place: Tanzania: Lake... | reverse complement strand
CCGGACAGGCCGGCGGAGAGAGGACGTCCACGTCGACCCCTCCGCGGGTGAAGGCCTCCCCCCTGGCGACGCGTTTCCTCCGGACTCCGGCCAGGGCGCGATTCAAACGATCATAGGCTTTATCCGCGGGCGGGGCGGACGTTTCCCAGAACTCGCCCACCCGGAAGTTCTCGGCGACGGCGGCGAGGCCATGGAGATGATCGGGGTGGGCGTGGGACAGGACGAGAAGGTCGAGGCGCTTGATCCCCTTGTTCCAGAGGAAGGGGGAGACAACGTGTTCGCCGATGTCGAAGCCGCCGACGGGAAGGCCTCCGCCGTCGACGAGCATTTTCGCCCGGCCGGGGAATTCGACCAGGATCGAGTCGCCCTGGCCGACGTCGAGAACGGTGACGGTCAAATCCCGGACCGAGGACGGAAACGGATGGATAACGACAAGAAGGAAAGCGGCCAAGGCGACCGCGCCGCCGGCCCGGCGGACCGGACGGAATCGAGCCGGCAGGAGAAGGGCCCCCAGCCCGGCGAGATAGGCGAGGACGAGGGAGGCCGGAGGGGTCGGGACGCGGAAGGAGAGGAAGGGCAGGCCGTCAAGCAGCCGCGAGGAGGCCAGAAACGTCCGGACGAGAAAGGCCATGACGCCCGCGGCCCGGCCGGCCAAGTCCGGGGCGGCGAGGGAAAGGGGGAGGAATACGTAGCCGGCGGCCATGATGAGGCCGGCCAAAGGGACGGCGATCAGATTGAGGAGGACTCCCGAGAAAACGACCCGGTGGAAAGACCGGGCCAGAATGGGGAAGACGGCGGCCTGGGCCGCCAGAGACACCCCGAACAGCTCCGAGATTCTCAAGGGGAGACGGGGAAGGACGTTCCGGATCCGGGGGAACAAGAGGATGATCCCCAGGGTGGCCCCGAAGGTCATCTGGAAGCCGGCCTCGAAGAGCTGGAACGGATTGGCCAGGAGGATGAGGACGGCCCCGATGCCCAGGGCATTGAGGGGATGGGCATCCTTCCAGAAGATTTTTCCGAGGATGTAGATCGAGGCCATGGCCACGGCCCGGACGACGGACGGCCTTCCCTCGACGAGGAGGGCATAGGCGAGGAGGACGGCGAGAACGGCGGCGTGGGAGGCGCGGGCCGGGATCCGGACGGCCTTGAGCAGGAGGAAAGCGAGGAAGGCGACGATGCCGACGTGGGCTCCGGAGATGGCGAAAAGATGGAAAATCCCCGTCCTCTGGAGGTCCCGGGCCGTGGCCGGATCCATCCGGCCGCGCTCACCGAGGATGAGAGCCTCGAGGACGGCCCCCTCAGGCGAGAGGGAGGACGGCGGTCCGGCGGAAGGGAAGAAACGCTCCAGGCTTCGCTGAAAAGCCTGGCGGAGGCGGGAGACGAGACGGAGAGGAACGAAGGCCGTTCGGCCGGGGTCTTCCCGGACGACGAGGAGGGGGCTTTTCGTCGAGGCCTGGGCGTTGATCCCGCGGATTTTTAGGGAAAGGGGATAGAAAGGCTCGTCGAAGTTCCGGTATTCCCGCGGGGATTGGATCTGGGCCGAGACGGTGACTCGGTCGCCCGTCAAGACGTCGAGCCGGCCGGGGAACTCGGCCGAGTGCGGAATGGAGACCCGGAGGATTCCCCGAGCCGATAGGTTCCGGTCGCGGAGGCGGATCGAGGCCACCCGCAGGAGGAAATCGTCGCGCTCGATCCCCCGGCCCGGCGAGCGGAGGAGCGTCCCGGTGAAATCGGCGTAGATGCCGCGGGGCAGGCCGGAGAGCGGGTTCTCCTGGGACCGTCCCTCGGCCCGGGCGATGAGGCCGGCTCCCAAAGCGCCGCAGACGGCGAGGGCGAGGAAGAACGGAGCGGTCGTTTTCCTCAAGAGGAAAAAACCCCAGGCTGCGGCCAAAAAAAGAGCGGCCAAGACCGCCCAGGCGGCCGGTTCGAGAACGGCGGACGAGCCCAGCCAGATGCCCCCGGCGAAAGGGACGGCCATCAGGAAAAGAGGGAAGGCCATCAGGCTTCAAGGCCGGGGATGCTCGCCCTTGGCCATCCGGCTTTGCCGTTCCAAGCCGTCGAGAACGAGATGGGCGAGGATTTTGATCCCCGTCCCGATGGCCCGTTCGTCGGGGTTGAAATGGGGGCTGGAGAGCGAGGCGGGGGGGAGGCGCGGGTTGCGGGTGCCGAGGAAAAAAAAGAACGCCGGAACCCTTTGGGCGAAGACGGCGAAGTCGTCGGCCATCATCAGGGGTTTGATCGGCAGAACCTGCCGTTCTCCCAAAGCCTCCCGGAGCGCCGGAAGGACGAATTCGACCAGCTCGGGATGGTTGTCGAGCGGGGGGACTCCGGGCTTGAAGGTGAAGGCGTAGTCGCCGCCGAAGGCCTGGACGATTCCCCGGACGGCGGCCTCCATGAGCTTTTGGATCTTCCTCCGGGCGGGCTCGTTCTGCGTCCGGACGATGCCCTCGAGGCGGACCCGGTCGGCGATGACGTCGGTCTTGGCGCCTCCTTCGATCCGGCCGATGGTCAACAGGGCCGGGTCGGCGGGGTCAAGGGTCCGGCTGACGATCGTCTGCAGAGCGAGGACGATCTCGGCCGCGAGGACGATGGCGTCCACGCCGTCCTGAGGCTGAAATCCCGGGGCGGAGCGCCCCTTGATCGTGATCTCGAACGTGTCCGAACCGGCCAGGAGAATGCCGGGGGCGGTGAAGACCTGTCCCAGCGTCTCGGGCAGGACATGAAATCCGAAAATTGCCCCCACGGCCGGGTTGTCCAGGATACCGTCCTTGATCATCAAGGCCGCCCCGCTTTCTCCGTTTTCGGAGGAGGGCTGGGAGGCCGGCTGGAAGATGAACTTGACGTTCCCGGCGAATCGGTCCTTGAGGGTCGAAAGGACGTAGGCGGCGCCCAGGACGACGGCCGTGTGGAGGTCGTTCCCGGTGGCGTGCATGATGCCGGGGTTGAGGGATTTGAACGGGACATCGGCCGCTTCGGAGACGGGTACGGCGTCGATCGCGGCCCGAAGGGCGACCGTGGCTCCCGGGCGGGCGCTCCGGAGCATGCCGACGACCCCCGTCCGGGCGACGCCCGTCTTGACTTCCAATCCCCAGGAGGCGAGTTTGGCGGCGATCGTCCGGGACGTCTCGACCTCGTGGTTCGCCAGCTCGGGATACATATGGATGTAGCGGCGGACCTTGACCATGTCGGGACGGATTTTTTCGGTCTCCCGGTCGATGTCGGCGGCCGTCTTGACGTCGACCGCGGGTCGGCTCCGAAGCGGGCAAAGAGCAGCAAACAGTAAGGATAGAAAGATGACGGAACGGCTCTTGACCACGCCTTATCTTAGAATGCGGTCCCTCCAAAGTCAACTGGGTCGGGGCCCCAGCGACTTGTCAAGGGCAATGATTGTGTTCGATAATGAGAGCCATGAGATCATCCGTGGAAACCGTCCGCAAAGCTTACTATGTCTCTCCGATCGGGATCCTCGAGGTCGAGGGGACGGAGGAGGCCGTCCTCGCCGTCCGCTTCGCCTCCGGCCGAAAGCCGCGGACGTCGGAGTGGACGCCGGCCTTGGAAAAATGCCTGAAAGAGCTGGCCGAATATTTCGCCGGGGGAAGGAAAGCCTTCACGGCCGCCTTGCGGCCGCAAGGGACCGATTTCCAGCGCCGGGTTTGGAGGGCGGTGGCCGAGGTCGCTTACGGGACAACGACGACGTACGGCCGGGTGGCGCGGGAGATCGGCCGCCCCCGGGCCGTCCGGGCGGTCGGGGCGGCCAACGGGAGCAATCCGGCCGTCATCCTGATCCCCTGCCACCGGGTGGTCGGAAAAGGGGGGGATTTGACCGGCTACGGGAGCGGGCTGTGGCGCAAGGAATGGCTCCTGGCCCATGAGCGGAAATTCGGCGGGCCGGCCTCGGGGCGCCTGTTCAAGGAATGAACTTGGCGAAGGCCTCGCGGCCGGCGAAGGCCGCCCGGGGCCCGAGCTCCTCCTCGATCTCGAGAAGGCGGTTGTACTTCGCCACCCGCTCGCTCCGGCAGATCGAACCCGTCTTGATCTGTCCGGCGCCCAAGGCGACGGCCAGGTCGGCGATGAACGTGTCCTCGGTCTCCCCCGAGCGGTGGGAGATGACCGTCGCATAGCCGTTGGCCCGGGCGAAATCGACGGTTTCGATGGTTTCGGAGAGGCTCCCGATCTGGTTGAGTTTGATGAGAATGGCGTTGGCGATCCGGCGCTCGAGGCCGTCGCGAAAACGCCGGAGATTGGTCACGAAGATGTCGTCGCCGACGATCTGGACGCGGCGGCCGAGGACGGCGGTGAGGTCCTTCCAGCCGTCCCAGTCGTCCTCGGCCAGCCCGTCTTCGATCGAGACGATCGGGTACCGGTCGCACAGGCCGGCGTAGAAAGCGATCATCTCGGCCGAGGTTCGGGCCGCGCCGGTCGATTTCTTGAAGACATAGCGTCCGGCGTCGAAGAACTCCGAGGCGGCCGGGTCGAGGGCTATCCAGATGTGTCGGCCGGGGGTGTAGCCGGCCTTCTGGATGCTCTCGACGAGACAGTCCAAGGCCTCCTCGTTCGAGCGAAGGTTGGGGGCGAAGCCGCCCTCGTCTCCGACCGAGACGCCGTAGCCTTTCTTCTTGAGGATTTTCCGGAGGTTATGGAAGACCTCGGCCGCCGCCCGGATCGCCTCGGCGAACGTCGGCAGCCCCGCCGGAACGACCATGAACTCCTGGATGTCGACGCTGTTGTCGGCGTGGGCCCCGCCGTTGAGGATGTTGACCTGGGGAACCGGAAGGAGATAGGACTCCGCGCGGCGGAGGGAGGCGTAGAGAGGCAGGCCTTGGGCCCGGGCCGCCGCCTCGGCCGCGGCCATGGACACGGCCAGGACGGCGTTGGCCCCCAGTTTCGTCTTGGCCGGGGTGCCGTCGAGAGCGAGAAGCCGGGCGTCGAGGGCGGCCTGGTCCCGAACGTCCGTTCCGGCGAGACGGGGAGCGATGACGTCGTTGATGTGGCCGACGGCCTTGCGGACACCCTTGCCGAGGTAGCGGGCCGGGTCCTCGTCCCGAAGCTCCAGGGCTTCGTGGCTGCCGGTCGAAGCCCCCGACGGGACGAAGGCCTTGCCGACCGCCCCTCCTTCCAAAACAACGGCCGCGGCGACGGTCGGATGGCCCCGGGAATCGAGGATTTCGCGGGCCTTGATCTGGAGGATCGCCGTGGCGCTCATAGGGTCCAACTTCTTGGGGAAACGGCGCTGTTGTCGGGCCTCGGGGGGGGAAATCAGGCCTTGGGCTTGTCGTCGGGATAGGCCTCGGGGCCGTGCTTCATGAACTCCTGCTTCTTCTTGTCGATGAATTCCTTGATCGCTTCGATCCCTTCCTGGGTTTTTTCCTTGACGACCTTGATCCCCTTCTCGGCCTCCTTGGCGATCTTGTCGAATCCATCCTTGGCTTTTTCGGTGGACTTTTCGACCTCGTCGTGGATCTTCTTCCGGGTCTCCTTGCCGCTGGCCGGGGCGAACAGGATGCCGAGGACGAAGCCCGTGGCCGCGCCGATGAGGAAGGAAACGGCGACTTCGAGGGCGCTGCCCTTGTTGTCATTTCCCATGTCTCTTCTCCTTTCGTTTGCCGAACTGACGCCAGACGAACCTCGCCGCGGGGAGGATGAGGGGGAGGTATTTCGCCGAGGGGCGGACGATCCGGGAGGTGACGAGCCAGGAGGCCTCGGCCAGGCTCGTCGCCGCCTTTTTCGAAGCGGCCAGCGTTTGTCCCAGGTCCTCGACCCGCTCCTTCACGACAAGGTCGAGCTCGGTGAGATGGCGGGCGAGCTCCCGGACCTCCGCCAGGGCCTTCTCGCCTTCGGCCGCCGTCCGGCGGAGCTGGGCGAGGAGCCGGATGAGGAAGACGACGGCCGCGACGAAGGCGAAGGTCGCGACGAGAAGGAGGACTTCGGTCAGCGTCAGCGGCATGACAGGGACACGTTAGCCCATTCCGAGGGGGATTGTCAATTCGGGGGCCTTCGGCCTCATCTTCTTCTTCTCCATGGTTAAAGGGCTTCAGGCAAGACTCCCGGTTCGCCCCGCCGTCGAGAAATATTTGCGCTTGAAAAAGAGAGCGACGTTGACGAGGCCGATCATGACCGGGACTTCGATGAGCGGCCCGATGACGGCGGCGAAGGCCTCGCCGGAATGGAGGCCGAAGACGGCCACGGCCACGGCGATGGCCAGCTCGAAGTTGTTGCTGGCCGCGGTGAACGACAGGGTCGCCGCCTTGGGATAATCCGCCCCCGCTTTGCGGCTGAGGGCGAAAGAGACGAGGAACATCACGACGAAATACAGGAGAAGGGGAACGGCGATGCGGATGACGTCGAGCGGGATCTTGACGATGAGCTCTCCCTTCAGCGAGAACATGACGACGATGGTGAAGAGGAGGGCGATGAGAGTGATCGGGCTGATCCGGGGGATGAACTTCGTCTCGTACCACGTCCGGCCTTTGAGCTTCAGGAGGCTGAAGCGGGTCGCGACCCCGGCGATGAAGGGAATGCCGAGATAGACAAAGACGCTCTCGGCGATCTGGCGCATGGTGACGTCGACGGCCGTCCCCTCGAGGCCGAGCCAGGTCGGGAAGACGGTGATGAAGACGTAGGCGTAGACCGAAAAGAACAGGACCTGGAAGATCGAATTGAAGGCGACGAGCCCGGCCGCGTATTCCCGGTCGCCCTGGGCCAGGTCGTTCCAGACGATGACCATGGCGATGCAGCGGGCCAGGCCGATCAAGATCAGGCCGTACATGTACTCGGGTTTGTCGCGGAGAAAGACGACGGCCAGGGCGAACATGAGAAGCGGCCCGATGACCCAGTTCTGGACGAGCGACAGCCCGAGGACCTTGGCGTTCTTGAAGACGTCCCCGAGTTCCTCGTACCGGACTTTCGCCAGTGGCGGGTACATCATCAGGATGAGTCCGACGGCGATCGGGATGTTGGTCGTCCCGGCTTGGAATGTGTTGATGAGGCCGACGACCGCCGGGACGAAATACCCCAGCCCGACGCCGGCCGCCATGGCCAGAAAAATCCAGACCGTCAGGTACCGGTCGAGGATTTTGAGCCTTGCTTTTCCCGGGGTCATGCGGGCCTCGTCACGATTCTTCCTGGATGAATTTCTTAATGTCCTCCAGGCTGGGGATGCGGCCGGCCGACTTGACCTTGCCGTTGATGACGAGGCCGGGCGTGCCCATGATCTTGTAGTCCATGATTTTCGAGATGTCGGCGACTTTGTCGACGGCTGCGGCGACGTTCAGCTCAGCCAGGGCGTTCATCGTCCGCTTTTCGACTTCCTTGCAGCGAGGGCAGCCGGTGCCCAGAATCTTGATCTCCATTCAAAAACCTCCTCAAATCGCTCGGCCGGTCATCCGAACAGCCGGCCGAATAGAATCCCCGCGACCGTCGACATGACGACGACCAGGGCGATGTATGTCAAGGCTTTCTTCGTCCCCATCATCCGGCGGATGACGATGATGCTGGGCAGGGAGAGGGCCGGACCGGCCAAAAGGAGGGCTAAGGCCGGGCCCTGGCCCATGCCCGAGCCGAGAAGGCCATGGAGGATGGGGACCTCGGTCAGGGTGCAGAAATAAATCAGGGCTCCCGAGACGGCGGCGAAGAGATTGGCCCAGACGGAATTGCCCCCGACGAGGCCGGCGATCCAGCGGTTCGGAATCAGGGCCTCGTGGCCGGGCCGGCCGAGGAGGAATCCGGCGACGAAGATCCCGGCGAGAAGGAGAGGGAAAATCTGCTTGGTGAAAATCCAGGTCGAGAGAACCCACTCCTTGATCTCCTCCCGGCTGAACCAGCGGAGAAGGATAACGAAAAGGGTCATCCAAAGGCCCCCGCTGATCGCCCATTTGGCGCTGTAAACGGCATTCCAGAGACCGAGGGAAGAATCGCCTTTTCCCCAGTTCATGAAAACGAGGATGCCGATCATGACGGCGAAATAAAGCCCCGTCTTCCAGAGCGGCCGGGCGAGGGCGGCCGGAGCTCCGCCGGCGCCGAAATCTCCGCTCTCCCGCTCCCGGGCGGCTTCTCGGCCGAAGAAGGCGTGCATGAGAAGCCCGATGACGACCGAGAAAACGACAGCCCCGAGAGCCCGGGCCAGCCCCAGCTTCAGCCCCAGGACCTTGGCCGTGAGGGTGATCGCCAGGACGTTGATGGCCGGTCCGGAGTAGAGGAAGGCCGAGGCGGGGCCGATCCCCGCTCCCCGCGTATAGATGCCGGCAAAAAGGGGAAGGACGGTGCAGGAACAGACGGCCAGGATCGTCCCCGAGACGGAGGCGATGCCGTAGGCCAGGACTTTGTTGGACTTCGGGCCGAGATAGCGGATGACCGCCTCCTGGCGGATGAAGACAGTGATGGCTCCGGCGATAAAGAAGGCCGGGATGAGGCAGAGGAGGACGTGCCGGCGGGCGTACTCCTGGAGCAGGGCGAAGGCCTCGGCGAAGGCGCCCTGGACGTTCGACCGGCCGAAAGGGATGAAGGACGCGGCCAGGAAGACGGCGACGAGAGCGAGAAGGATCTTGGCGTCTTTGGACATGGCGTTTTCCTAGGCCGGGCAGCGCGTTTTCCGGACCTCGCTCCGGAGGCAAAGCTCCATCGCGGCCCGGTCTCGGCGGATCGTTTCCGCCGCGCTCCCGTCGTCGCCGAGCGCCCGCTCGACGAGCGGACGAAGGTATTCCTTGACCCCATCCGGCATGCGATAGATGATCCATCGGCCCTCGCGGGCGTCCTCGACGAGGCCGGCGTCGCGGAGAAGGCGGAGCTGGTGGGAGACGCGGGACTGCTCCATCTTCAGGATAGCCATGAGTTCGCAGACGCAGAGCTCGCGTTCGAGGAGAAGGAGGACGACCCGGAGACGGGTGGGGTCGGACAGGGCCTTGAAAATGCGGGTGACTTTTTTCATAATTTATATTATTATATGAACATATTATCATGTATAGAAAGAGGATTGTCAAGGCATGACGAAGAAGAAAGTTCTTTTTCTATGCACGGCCAATAGCGCTCGGTCCCAGATGGCCGAGGCGCTGGTCAACCATGACTTGGGCGGGCATTTTCAAGCTTTTTCCGCGGGCACGGCTCCGGCCTCGCCCCACCCGGCCGCCCTGCGCGTCCTGGCCGAAATCGGCATCGACCACACCCGGGCCCGCAGCAAATCGCTCGAGGAATTCGAAAACGAGGCTTTCGACTACGTGATCACCCTCTGCGGCCGGGCGAACGAGACTTGTCCCGTCTTTTTCGGAGACGTTGAGAGGTCGCACCTCGGATTCGACGACCCGGCCGCGGCCTCGGGGATGGAAGACGAGGTCCTGGCCGCTTTCCGGCGCGTTCGGGACGAAATCCGCGAGACCGTCGAGCGATATCTCCGCGGGAAGGAAGGGCTCTTTCCGGCCTGATTATTTATAGAGAATCTTCCGGACGCCCTCGAGGTCGAAGGCCTGCTCGATCCGCTCGAGCAGGCCGGGGAAGTCTTCCTCCCTCTTCTCGGCCGCGGCCCGCTCCCATTCTTCGAGAAGAGGCGAAGCCTCGTAGGCGTGGTCTTTCTTGAGCAGGCGTCGGATGCCCCGGAAGGACAGCCAGTGGGTGATGAGGAGGAGGGCGACGGCATAGAAGGCGACGTTCGGCCCGGGAAGCCAGACGAGGAATCCGGTCAGCGGGACGAGCAGGGCCTCGCCGACGACGATGAACAGCCGCTGGGTGCGCTTCTTGTGGAGAAAATAATGGAACCGGGCGTTGATCCATTTGTCGTCGGCGTGGCCGTGGAGCACTCGGACTTCCGACTCGGCGATTTTCATGGCGAGGGCGAAGGCCTGCTCCTGGCGGAGAGTCCGTTGGGGCAGAATCATCAGCTTCTTCTTGGCGATGTCCCAGGCTTTTTTCACCCAGGAGGAGTCCTTCGGGAGGGTCGAGGAAGGGTGGGCGGAAAAGAGGCGGTCCTCGTGCTTCCAGTCCTTGACGAAGAAGAAGGTCGGCATCATCGCGGGCATTCTATCACCCTTCTCTCCTCCTGCGAAACCGGCGCGAAAGTTCAGCGGGCCGGGAACCGGTCCGGATGGAGAAGGCGGGCCAGGTCGGCGAAAGCCTCGAAAAGGCGCGGGCCGAAGCGGCTGGCCGCGTTTTCATCGAGACGGCCGAACCGGTCTTCGCGGACGGCCCGGAGTCCGCGGAGGGCCGGCTGGGCCCTGAACCAGCCTCGCGTCCGGGCGTAGTCGTCGTCCGATCGGGCCAGGATGACGATGAGGTCGGGGTCGTCGGCCAGGAGGCGCTCGGCCCCGTACTCGAGCCAATTCTTCGGCACGCCGGCCGAGATGCTCGTCCCGCCCGACCGGACGATCATGTCGGTGAAATAGCTCCCCCGGCCGCAGGTCCAGAGGCCCTCGCCCTGGAGCTTGAGGAAAATCCGCGGGCGTTCGGCGAGGCCGCGGAGCCCCTCTTCGACGCTCCGCGAGACGGCCGCGATGCCGTCGATGATGGCCCCGGCCTCCGCCGTCCTTCCCGTCAGGCGGCCGAGCTTTCCGATCGTCCGGGGGACGGCCTCGAGGTCGTCGGCGATGTCAAGGACGAAGACCGGAAGGCCGATTCGCCTCAGCCGGTCGAGGGCTTCGAGCGGATTTCCCCTGAAAGCGACGATCAGGTCGGGCTCGAGGGCCCGGATGGCCTCCAGGTTCGGATCGAGAAAGCCGCCGACCTTCGGCCTGAGGGCCGCCTCCGGGGGGAAGTCGCAATACCGGGTGACGCCCGCGACGCGGTCTCCCGCCCCCAGGGTGAAGAGGATCTCGGTGATGTTAGGGGCCAGCGAGACGATGCGCCTGTAGGACCCGGCCGCCGGAAAGACGGCGCCCAAATCGTCGCGGACGACGTCCTGCCCCCCGGCGAAGAGGAAGACCGCCAGCAGGATGGACGATGACGCGTTCGCGTAGCCGGCTCTCATGGGCGCTCTGAATAACCTTGGCCCATCAGCCCCGGATTGTCAAGCGGACGATCGGCGAAAGCCCAAGGTCCGGAGGGGAGGCTGCTCCGAAACATCCCCCCGGCCTTCTCAGGCGATGAGGAGCGTCTTCGGGTCAAGCTTCAGGGGGAGGACGCCCGCGGCCGGATGGTCGTTGTCCTTGACGACCCGGAGCTCGACATGGTCGCCGCGGGCGTGAAGGGTGATGACGAGGTCGAGGGCGTCGCGGTGGTCCGCCAGGACGCAGGGCATTCCGTCGGCCTCGTAAAGGGGGCGGCCGGTTTCGCGGAGCGAGGCGCTGAACCAGATCTCGAGACCCAGCCGTCGGGCGAACTCCTTGAACTTGCGGAGGTCGGCGGAGGCGGCCAGGCCGAAGTCGTAGCCGTCGACGATGACCGTCTCGGCGGGGAACTTGCCGAAGGTGATCATGGCCTCGACGCTCCGGAGGACCTGCTCGGTTCCCATCCCGTCCTGCTTGAAATTCATGATGACCCGCTTGCGGATGATTTCGTCGCGGACGGCCGGGGCGTTGCGGAGGCGCCGCCGGCGGGCGATCCCCTTGAAGATGTCCTCGTACCAGGTGATGATGTGGTCGACCCGGCTGGCATAGGAGACATGGATGACGGGCTTGCCCTGGAAGAGCTTCTCGGTCGCGATGTGGACGAGGCAGGCCGTTTTGCCGACGCCCTTGGGCGAGGCCAGAACCGCGGTCGCCCCGGCCCCGGGCCCGCCGTGGGTGTATTCCTCCAGGATCCGGAGGGGGCTGCGCTTGGAGAGGGCCGTCTTGACCATGGGCTATCCTTTCCCGGCCGCGGCGATCCTCGCGAGCTCCTCGGCGACGGGAGCCGGAACGCGGCCGTATTTGAGGAATTCCATCGTGAACTCGGCCTTCCCCTGGGTCAGGGACCGGAGAACATTCGAGTATCCGAACATTTCGCTCAAGGGGACCTCGGCGTCGACCCGGGTGAAGGCCCCGTCCTCGACCGAGCTGACGATCGTCCCCCGCCGCTGGTTGATCGAGGCGAAGATCGCGCCGGCGAAATCCACCGGGCCTTCGACCGAGACCTTCATGACCGGCTCGAGGATCTGGGGTTTGGCCCTGCGGTAGGCCTGCCGGAACGCGCCGATGGCGGCCGCCTGGAAGGCGGCGTCCGAGGAGTCGACCTCGTGGTAGGCCCCGTCGGTCAGGACGACCCGGACGCCGATCACGGGGAATCCGATGAGCTCGCCCTTTCTCAAGACCGAGCGGAAGCCCTTGTCGCAGGAAGGGATGAAGTCCTTGGGGATCCGTCCCCCCTTGACCTCGTTCCGGAATTCGTAGGCCCCTTCGGCCAGGGGCTCGATGTAGCCGATGACCCGGCCGAACTGGCCGGCCCCGCCGGTCTGCTTTTTGTGGACATGGTCGAAATCGACCCGGGCCGTGATCGACTCCCGATAGGCGACCTGAGGGGGGCCCGTCTCGACCTCGGCGGCGTATTCCCGCTTCATCCGTTCGACGTAGACGTCGAGGTGAAGCTCGCCCATGCCCTGGATGATCGTCTCCCGGGACTCGGGGTCGACGTGGGTCCGGAAGGTCGGGTCCTCCTTGGTGAACCGGTTGAGGGCCTTGGCCAGCCGGCCGAGGGACTGCTTGTCGACGGGTTTGATGGCCAGGGAGATGACGGGCTCGGGGACATAGATCGAGGTCATGGCCAAGTTGAGGCCGGGGGCGCAGAAGGTATCGCCGCTGGCGCAGTCGACCCCGAAGAGGGCGGCGATGTCGCCGGCCGAGGCTTCGCCGATGTCCGCCATGGCGTCGGCGTGCATCCGGATGAGTCGCCCGACCTTGATCTTCCGGCCGGAGCGGGTGTTCCGGAGCTCGGTGCCTTTTTCGATGCGCCCCTGGTAAATCCGGATGTAGGTCAGCTGGCCGTAAGGCCCGTCCTCGAGCTTGAAGGCCAGAAGGACGGGGGGGAGGGAGGGGTCGGCCGCGAGCTTGATCGGGGCCCCTCCGGCCTCGAGGTCGAGGGCTTCGTTCTCGACCTCGCCGGGGTGGGGGAGGTAGCCGACGATGCCGTCGAGCAGGGATTGGACGCCCTTGTTCCGGTAGGCCGAGCCGAGGAAGACGGGGGTCAGTTTGCGGGCGATCGTCCCGCGGCGGACGGCTTGGCGGATGAGGCCGGGGGTGACCTTGTCCTCGAGAATGGCCTCGGTCAACTCGTCCGAGAAAAGCGAGGCCGCGTCGAGGAGCTCGTCCCGGCGCTTCCTGGCCTCGGGCCGAAGCTCCTCGGGGATCTCGCCGGCGCGGACCTCTTCGCCGTCCGGACCCTCGAAGGTCAGGGCCTTCATTTCGACGAGGTCGACGACGCCGCGGTGCCCGGCTTCCAGGCCGATCGGGATCTGCAGGAGGACGGCGTTGTGCCTGAGCTTCTCCTCGAGCTGGTCGCGGACCTTGAAGGGATTGGCCCCGACGCGGTCGCACTTGTTGACGAAGGCGATCCGGGGGACGTTGTAGCGGCGGAGCTGGCGGTCGACGGTCGTCGTCTGGGACTGGACGCCGCCCACGGCGCAGAGGACGAGAACGGCGCCGTCGAGGACCCGGAGGGAACGCTCGACTTCGATCGTGAAGTCGACGTGCCCCGGCGTGTCGATGAGGTTGATCGAGCGGCCGGCCCAGGCGACGTTGGTCGCGGCCGAGGTGATCGTGATCCCGCGCTCCCGCTCGAGGTCCATGTGGTCCATCGTCGCGCCCACCCCGTCCTTGCCCTTGACCTCGTGGATCTTGTGGATTTTCTTGCAGTAAAAGAGGATGCGCTCGGTCAAGGTCGTCTTGCCCGAGTCGATGTGGGCGCTGATGCCGATGTTGCGCATCCGGTCGATCGTCGTCATGGGTGAAAAAGCCTTCCTGTTCCGGGGGCCGGGATTCGCTCTCCCGGCGGGAGGAGATGAGGGGCCAGACCCGATTTTTGGATATCGCCGGTCCGACCCCTTCGGCTGCCCCGAAAACGAGGGCGGATTATACACTGTTCTTCTTGCAAGTTCAAGAAAATCCAAGGTCCACGTATTTCGGAGATGGAAAGCATTGTGCTTGGTCAGGGCCGGAGGCGGGCGACGAGGGCCTCGAGATATCGCGATTTCATCTGGCGGGAGGCCATCGCCCGCTTGACCGGCGGCAGCTTGAGGATGATCCCGAGGACGGCGGCCATGGCCCGGTGGCTGAAGAGGGCCCGGTTGTCGAAGAGAAGGTCCTGGAGCTTGCCCCGTTCGACGGCCATGACGACCGCCCGGTGGGTCGAGTCCAGGGGGGTGATGACGCGTTCGGGCCTGGACTCGAGGCGGAGGCTTTTCGTCCGGCAGGCCCGGATGCAGACGCCGCAGCCCAGGCATATCGACGGGTCGAGCTTGGCCCTCTTTCTCTTGGGGAAGGCCGGATCGTTCGCCGAGACGAGGGCCATGGCCTCGACGGGACAGACGGCGGCGCACTCGCCGCAGCCCGTGCAGGCCGCGGCTTCGACCTTTGGAACAAAGTTCGTCGTGTGGACAGGCCGGAGGAAGCCGAACCGGCGCGCGGCGATCATCGCCTCGCAGCAGCAGCCGCAGCAGTTGCAGATGAAGGCCACCCGCCGCCGGACGTTCTCCCCGAACTGGACGAGGTTCCGGTCGTAAGCCTGTTGGAGGAGGTCCAACCCCTCCTCGACGCCGACCGCCCGGGCGAATCCGTGCCGGATGAGCGAAGCGGCGGTCGTGCCGAAGGTCAGGCAGATATCCAACGGCGCGGCGCAGGCCTTTCCGAGATGCCCGGTCTTGTGCCGGCAGTAGCAAAGGCCCACCCCGCGATGAGAGGCCGTCTTGACGACCGCGCTCGCCCGTTCGTATTCCAGGACGCGGAGGGCGTCGTCGTTCGTCAGGACGGGCTCGTGGACGAAGACCCGTCCGAGCTGGGTTTCTCCCGTGGTGAACAGGGCCTTGATGAAGTCCTCCTCGACGGTGATGTATTGGTAGTAGAGCTCGGCCAGAAGCTTCTGGTCGACATCCCCGCGGAGGCGCATCATCGAGAACTCAAAGAATCCCGCCATCGGCGGGGGGAGGACGTAGTAGCGGTTCTTCCGCCCCTCGATGTCGACGAGAACGGCCCGGCCGGCCAGGGCGTCGAGGACTTTCCGCGCTTCGGCCTCGGGCATTTTCCAGGCCCGGGCGGCCGTCCGGGCGGTGAAGGGCTTGATCGGCAGACCGGCCACGAGCTCCGCTTCCCGCGGGCTGAAGAGGATCTCGAGGATCCGGTGGAGAAGCTTGGACGGCGGGGCTCCCTGCGGAAACCGGTTCAACCGCTCGACGAGTTTGGCGTATCCCTCGCGGGATGCGGCGTGGTGGGCCATCGCCCTTTTCCATACCAGAATCCCGGCCGAAAGCCAAGGGCCGGGACCGAACGGACGGCGGATTTCAATGATAAGAAAAGATGGAAGGGAACGTTTGACTTTTTCGGCCGTTGCCCCTAAACTTTGGCTCGTTTCGAGCCCTGCCCGCCCCTTTTTCCAGGGAAACCGCCGGGAGGGGGAGATTTCCGCCATGAGCAAGGATCGGATTTACCGCGACTACGATTTCTCGGCCGTCGAGGCCAAATGGCAGCGCGTCTGGGACGAGACCGGGGCCTTCTCCGTCCGGGAGGAGCCGGGCAAGCCCAAGTTCTACCTCCTCGAGATGTACCCCTACCCCTCGGGCCGGATCCACATGGGCCATGTCCGCAACTATTCGATCGGCGACGTGATCGCCCGGTTCAAGATGATGCGGGGGGCCAACGTCCTCCATCCCATCGGCTGGGACGCTCTCGGCATGCCGGCCGAGAACGCGGCCATCAAGCACGGCATCCATCCCCAGACCTGGACCCTGGACAACATCGCCCACATGAGGTCCCAGCTCCGCCGGATGGGCTTCGCCTACGACTGGTCCCGCGAAGTCAACACCTGCCTGCCCGAGTACTACACGTGGAACCAGTGGATTTTCCTCAAGCTCTTCGAGCGCGGGCAGGCCTTTCGCCGGAAGAGCTGGGTCAACTGGTGCCCCGACTGCCGGACCGTCCTGGCCAACGAGCAGGCCGCGGGGGGAGTCTGCTGGCGCTGTTCGAGCCCCGTCGAGCAGCGGAGGATGGACCACTGGTTCCTCAAGATCACCGACTACGCCGAAGAGCTTCTCTCCGGCCACGGCGAGCTTGGGAAATGGCCCGAACATGTCCTCCTCATGCAGAAAAATTGGATCGGCCGAAGCGAAGGGGCTTATGTCGATTTCCCCGTCCCCGCCCTCGACGGGCGATCGATCCGCGTCTTCACGACCCGGATCGACACGATCTACGGAGCGACGTTCGTCGTCCTTTCGCCCGAACATCCCTTCAGCCAAGCCCTAGTCGGCCCCGCCGACGCCCCGAAGCTCCAGGCCTGGGTGGCCGAGCTCCGGGCCGGCTCGCGTTTGCGGGCGGGGGAGGCCGAGACGGCGAAGGAGGGCCTCGACACGGGAAAGACGGCCGTCAATCCCTTCACCGGAGAGGCCGTCCCCATTTGGATCGCGAATTACGTCCTCATGGAGTACGGAACCGGGGCGATCATGGGGGTTCCGGCCCACGACGCCCGCGACTTCGAGTTCGCCACGCAATACGGCCTCCCGATCCCCGAGGTCGTCGTTCCCGAAACGCCGTCCCCCGACCGGAAGGAGGACGAGCTTTTCGAGGGCCTCGGCCGGCTCGTCCGGAGCGGCCCGTTCACCGGCCTGGCCTCCGCGGAGGCCATGGACAAGATGGCGGCCCACGCCGAGGAGCGTGGCTTCGGCGAAAAGGCGGTCACCTACCGGCTCCGGGATTGGGGGATCTCCCGGCAGCGGTATTGGGGGACGCCGATCCCGATCATCCACTGCCCGGACTGCGGAACCGTTCCCGTCCCCTATGATGACCTCCCCGTTCGCATCCCCCACGAGGCGGAATTCACGGGCGAGGCGGGCTCGCCTCTCGAGAAAATTCCCGGCTTCGTCGACGTCGCTTGCCCGAAGTGCGGCGGCCCGGCCCGGCGGGAGACGGACACGATGGACACCTTCGTCGATTCGTCGTGGTATTTCTTCCGCTACGCCTCGCCGGCCGAGGACAAGCTTCCCTTCGCCCGCGAGGCGGCGGCCTACTGGATGCCGGTCGACCTCTACATCGGCGGCGTCGAGCACGCCATCCTCCATCTCATCTACGCCCGCTTCTTCACCAAGGTCCTCCGAGATTTCGGCCTGACCGACCGCGGCGAGCCTTTTCCCCATTATCTCGCCCAGGGGATGGTCACCAAGGACGGCTCGGCCATGTCGAAGTCCAAGGGGAACGTCGTCGACCCCGACGAGATGATCCGGAATTTCGGGGCCGACGCCCTCCGCTTGTTCATCCTTTTCGCCTCGCCTCCGGAGAAGGAGTTCGCCTGGAACGAGAAGGGCATCGAGGGGTGCTCCCGGTTCCTCGGCCGCGTCTGGACGCTTTTCCGCGAAATCGAGGACGGGCTTTCCCCGGCCGGGGCGGCGTCCGGGGCCCACGACCCGGCGGCGTTCGCCCGCCTCCGGAAAAAGCTCCACCAGACCATCCGCAAGGTCGGCGAGGACATCGAGAAACGCTTCCATCTGAACACCGCCATCAGCGCCATCATGGAGTTCGCCAACGTCCTCCGGGAGACGAAAGACGCTCTCGCGGCCTCGGCCGAGGGGCGGGACCTCCTCCGCCGGGCCGTCGAAACGCTCGTCCTCGCCCTGGCCCCTTTCACGCCCCATGTCGCCGAGGAGATGTGGGGCCGTCTCGGGAAGGAGAGGCTCGTCCTCCGGGCGGCTTGGCCCTCTTTCGATCCCGCCCTGGCCGAGGAGGAGAAGGCGACGATCGTCGTCGAGGTCAACGGCAAGGTCCGCGACCGGTTCGAGACCGGCCGCGACGCCTCCGAGAACGAGATTAAGGCCGAGGCCCTGGCCCTGCCCCGCATCCGCCAGCTCCTGGCCGGCCGGGACGTTCGCAAGGTCGTCTGCATCAAGAACAAGATCGTCAACATCGTCGTCTAGTCCCCCGAACATACGGACGTCGGCGTCATCGGCTCTGAAAACCGCCCCGGCCCCCGGCCCCGGGGAACCGGTCCCGTCGGTTCCCCCCGTCGGCCGAGCCGACGGGACCCCCCTCCGCTACGGGGGCTTTGGGCGGCTTCCGACGCCTCTTGACGCCGTATCGTTATCCATCAAAGGTCGCCCGCGCGGCGTCTGAGGAAAACGTTCTTTCTTTGTCCCCGATCGAGGTATAATGGATGGGGACAAGACGGCGATGATGACGAAGAAAAAAAAGGTTGGCGGAATCGTTTTAATGGCCGCGCTTATCATTTCCGGGGCGTGCGGATACCGGCTCCGGGGAACGGGGGGGGCCCTCTTTTCTTCCCAGAACATCAAGAAAATCGCCGTCCCCGTCTTCAAGAACAACACGACCCGCTACGAGCTCGACCTCAAGCTGACCCGGGCCGTCATCGACGAGCTCGTCGCCCGGGCCCGGGTCGAGATCGCCTCCGACCCAGCCCAGGCCGACGCCGTCCTCGAGGGCGAAGTCGCCGTCTTCCTCGTCAGCCCGATCGCCTTCACGAGCCAGCGGGCGAGCGCGGACCGCTATCTCATCCAAATCGTGGCCGCCGTCAACGTCCGTGACAACCGGACGAAAAAGGTCATTTTCTCCAATCCGTCCTATCCCTGGCAAACGGAGTATGAGGTCCCCCAGGGGACGGATTTCGAGTCTTCGGAAACGGAAGCCCTCGAAAAGGTCTCGGCCCTTTTCGCCCGGGCCCTGGTCATCACGATCCTCGAGGGCTTCTAGGGACATGCCTCGCCCCGCCGGGTCCGAAAGCGCCGAGGCCGTTCCCGTCCTCCCGGCCTTCCTTCTCCACGGCGAGAATGCCTTCCGGGCCCGGGAATTCGTCGAAGCCTTGAAGGCCGTCCTGGCGAAGGCCGAGGGCGAGCCGCCGAGCCTCGAACGCTTGGCCGCGGGGGAATTCTCCTGGCGGGACATCCTCGACATCGCCCGGACGATCCCGTTCGGCTTCTCGCCCTGGCGGGTCCTTCTCGTCGAAGTCGAGAAGAGGGAGAAAGAGCCGAGCGCCGTCGAGGCGGACGTCCTCCGCGCTTATCTGGCCGACCCGACCGTCCGGACGACGCTCGTCGTCCATCATGCCGGCCGGATCCCGAAAACGAGCGGTCTGCGCAAGGCCTTCGAGGCGGCCGGATCCTCGACCGCCCAGGTCCGGGAATTCGGCGTTCTCAAAGGCCGGGATCTCCGCGACTGGGCCCGGGCGAAGTTCGAGGCCCGCGGCTGCCGAGTCACCGGAGACGCCCTTGACCGGCTGTTGGACCTCGTCGAGGGCGACCTTGACCGGATCGACCGGGAGGTCGAAAAGCTGGCGGCCTCGGCGGGCGATCGCCGGCTGGTCGACGCGGGGGACGTCGACGACCTCACCGGGGGCATCAAGAGCGCCGCCGGATGGGAACTCCAGGCCGCCCTCGAGGCGCGGGACGCGGGCCAGGCGATGTCCGTCCTCCATCGCATTTTCTCGACCGAGGACCGGGAGAAGGCGCCGCTCTTCGTTCTCGGCGTTCTTTCGGGTTTCGTCCGGGACCTGACCATGGCCCGGCTCCAGGCCGGCCTCCGGAGCCGGGAGGACATTTATGCGGAGCTCAAGGCGAACTTCGTCAAGGCCTGCCGGACGTTTCCGTCGGCGAAATGCGAGGACTTTTTCGGCCTGGCCCTGCGCCGGGACTTCGGGCGCTTCGTCGAGGATTTGGAGAGGATCGATGTCCTGTTGAAAACGACGGACACTCCCCCCCAGCCCCTGTTCGAGGCTTTCTTGGCGGATTTCTGCCGTTGAGGCCGGGCTCGGCCTACTTCGATGAAGCGGAAGAGATTTTTTCGATCTGGCGGCTGAGGCGGGACTTGTACCGGGCTCCGGTGTTGCCGTGAATCGTCCCTTTTTTGACGGTCTGGTCGATCGTCTTGAAGATCTTGGGGAGCATGGCCTTGGCCTGGTCCTTGTCCTGGGCTTCGACGAGGTCGCGGATCTTCTTGACCTGGGTCCGGAGGGCGGTTTTGTTCCTCTTGTTGACCGCTCGTCTCCGCAGACTGCGGCGGCGCTGACGGATCGCCGAGGCGTGCTTGGCCATGATCTTCTCCTAAGAACCGAGGTATAATAGACGAAAGTCCGCCTGAAGTCAACGACATGAAAGCCGTCCTGCAGCGTGTCCGGGAAGCCAGGGTCGAGGTCGACGGCCGGATCGTCGGGGCCGTCGGCCGCGGGCTCTGCCTCTTCGTCGGGGTCGAAAAAGGGGACGGGCCGGCCGACGCCGCCTATGTGGCCCGCAAGACGGCCGAACTCCGGGTGTTTCCGGATTCCGGGGGAAAGATGAATCTGGCCCTGGCCGAGTTCGGCGGAGAGGTTCTGGCCGTCTCCCAGTTCACCCTCGCCGGCTCGGTTAGGAAAGGCCGCCGGCCGAGTTTCGACAAGGCCGAGGAGCCCGTCCGAGCGGCCGCCCTCTTCGAATCCGTTGTCGCCGTCTTGAGAAGCGCGGGCCTGAGGGTCGAGACGGGCGTTTTCCAGGCCGCCATGACCGTCCATCTCGTCAATGACGGGCCGGTCACCTTCGTCCTGAGCTCCCGGGACTCGGCCGAAGAGGGCCGCCCGGCGTCGGCCGTCAGATGAACTTGAAGTCGCAGAGGCGGTCGAGCGATCCGGCGGCCGCGTTCCGGACGTAGGGATTGGCATCGGCCGCGAGCCTGACCAGAAGGGACAGGGCGTCGGCCCCGCCGATTTCACCGAGGCACCAGGCGGCGGTCCGTTTGACGTCGGCGTTCGGGTCGCCGACCATCCGGCGGATGTGGGGGATCGCCGCGGCGTCCTTCCGGAGGCCGAGGACGCGGAGGGCCGCGCTCTTGGCGTACCACGGAGGACGGGGAAGCCGGTCGTAAACGGCCGAGGCCGGCCAATCTCCGCGTTCGGAAAGCTCACGGACGGCGACATCGCGGACCTCCTCGCTTGAGTCGGCGAGAAGCTCGACGAACACCTTGGGAATCCAGGGCGCGTCGAGGTGGGCGATCATCCGGATGAACTTGATTTTCTTCTTCCGGTCCTGGATGATTTCGACCCGCCGGAGGAGGGTGTTGACCGCGGCCTGGGCGTCGGCCGTCCGGATGTCCGGCGGCAGCAACCCCAAGGCCTCCCGCCGCAGGGGATCGTTCGCCTCGGGTCCGTCGGCCGAGGCCCGCCGGAGATACTTCATCATCCTACACCATTTTCAGGATGTGGCCCATCTTTTCCTTTTTCGTTCGAAGGTAATTCAAGTTGGAGATGTTCGGCGGGATCTCGATCGGGACCCGCTCGATGATTTCCAGCCCGTAGCCGGCGAGGCCGACGAACTTGCGCGGATTGTTCGTCATGAGACGGATTTTCTTGACTCCCAGAGAGACGAGGACCTGGGCCCCGAAGCCGTAGTCCCTCTGGTCCGCCTTGAATCCGAGGCGGGTGTTGGCCTCGACGGTGTCCGCCCCCCCGTCCTGAATGGCATAGGCCCGGATTTTGTTCATCAGCCCGATCCCCCGGCCTTCGTGGGTCAGGATGTAGAGGATGATCCCCGCGTCGGCCTCCTCGATCATCTTCATGGCCCGGTGAAGCTGTTCGCCGCAGTCGCAGCGGCAAGAGCCGAAGGTGTCTCCGGTCAGGCACTGGGAGTGGGCCCTGACGAGAACGGGCTCATCGGGGCGGATTTCGCCCTTGACCAGGGCGACATGGTTCTGGCCGTGGATGAGGTCCTCGAAGACGGCGATGCGGAACCGCCCGTAGGCCGTCGGAAGGTCAGCTTCCTCGACCTTGCGGACATGGCATTCGGTCTCCATCCGGTGCTTGATGAGGTCGGCGATCGTCAAGATCGGGAGGCCGAATTCGCGGCTGATCCGTTCGAGGTCGGGAAGACGGGCCATCGTCCCGTCTTCGTTCATGATTTCGCAGATGACCCCGGCCGGCCTCAGGCCGGCCAAACGGGCGAGGTCGACGGCGGCTTCGGTCTGACCCGCCCGGGCGAGGACCCCCCCGTCCTGGGCTTGGAGGGGAAAGACATGGCCCGGCCGGGCCAGGTCCGAAGGCTTGGTCCGGGGATCGACGGCGGCGAGGATCGTCTTCGCCCGGTCGGCGGCCGAAATCCCGGTCGTGACGCCTTCCTTGGCGTCGATCGAAACGGTGAAGGCCGTCTGGAAGCGGGCCGTGTTCTCCTGGACCATGAGGGGGAGATGGAGGGCCTCGAGGCGTTCTCCGGTCAGGGGAAGGCAGATGAGCCCTCGCCCGTGGAGGGCCATGAAGTTGACGATTTCCGGGGTCGCCTTCTCGGCTGCGACCATGAAGTCGCCCTCGTTCTCCCGGTCTTCGTCGTCGACGATGATGATCAGGCGGCCCTCGCGGACGGCGGCCAGGGCTTCCCCTACGGTCGAAAGAAGGGCGCGTTCGGGCATCGGCGAGATCCTACACGGACGGACGTTTGACGAAATTATACACATATTTTCCGATCATGTCACACTCGACATTAACCTCGGCGCCGGGCCGGAGACGGCCGAGATTCGTCGTCTCGAGGGTGGCCGGGATGAGTTCGACGTCGAAGGCGGCCGGCCCGACGGCGGCCACGGTCAAGCTGACGCCGTCGACGGCGGCCGATCCTTTGGCCACGAAAAACGGACGCATGGCGGGAGGCAGGGTGACCGAAATCCGCCGCCCCGGCGGCCGGGCGAGGACCCGGAGGATGCGGCCTTTGTAGTCGACGTGTCCGGAGACGAGATGGCCACCGAGGGGAGCGGCCAGGGTGAGCGGCAACTCGAGGTTTAGAGGCCGGCCGGCCCGGAGGGCGCCGAGCGTCGTTCGGTCCCTCGTCTCGCGGGACAGCCCGAAAACGAGGAGTTCCGCCTCCCGTCGGACCAGGGTCAGACAGACGCCGTCGACGGCCAGACTGCCGCCCGGTTCGATCCGCCCCGCCAGACCGCCGGCCCGGACGACGATCTCCCGGCCTCCCTGCCGGTAGCCGGACATCCGGCCCTGGGCTTGGATGATTCCGGTGAACATCAGACATATCCCTCCATGACCACGTCCTCGCCGATTCGGACCGTCGAGAGGCGGCCGAGGCGAAGGCTCTCGGCAAGCCGGCCCGCTCCCCGGCCGGCGTAGAAGGCGACGGCCTCCCGGCCGCCGATGAGGAGAGGGGAAAGGGACAGGAGGATCTTGTCGGCCAGCTTCCGCTCGAGAATCGACGTGGCGACCGTCCCTCCTCCCTCGATGAGAACGCTGGTCACGCCCCGCTCCCCCAAGGCCGCGAAGACGAGCTCGAGGTCGAATCCCCGGGTCCGTCCCCCCAGGACGAGGACTTCGGCTCCCCGTTCGGACAAGGACCGTATCTTTCGGGCGGAGACGCGGCCGCCGGCGATGACGAGAACAGGACCGGCCGCGTCTCGGAAAAGCCGGGCTCGCGGAGATAGGCGAAGCTCCGGGTCGAGGACGACCCGGAGGATCTTCTTGTCCGGCCAATTGGGATGGCGGACGCCGAGCCGGGGATCGTCGCGGGCGGCCGTCCCGGCGCCGATCAAGACGGCGTCGTTCTCCGCCCGCACGAGATGCATGTACTCTCTCGTCCCGGGGCCGCTGATCCAGGCCGATTCGAACGTCCGGGTGGCCATTTTCCCGTCAAGGCTGAGAGCGGCCTTGAGGGTCACGAACGGCCGCCGCGTTCGGATCCATTTGGCATAGGCCTCGTTGAGCGGTCTCCCTCTCTCGGAACGGGCCCCGACCTCGACGGGGATTCCGGCCTTTCGGAGGCCCCGGATTCCCCGCCCCCGGACGCCGGGATTGGGGTCGGCGGCCGAGACGACGACCCGGACGAGGCCCGCGGCCAGGACGGCTTCGAGGCACGGCGGAGTCCGTCCCCAATGCACGCACGGCTCGAGGGTGACGTATAGCGTTGCCCCCCGGGCCAGCCTCCCCGCCCGGGCCAGGGCGACGGCTTCGGCGTGGGCCGTCCCGGCCCGCTCATGGTGTCCGTGGCCGACGACCCGTCCTTCCCGGACAACGACGGCCCCGACGTGCGGGTTGGGGCAGGCGCAGCCGAGGGCTTTTTCCGCCAGGCCGTAGGCCATGTCCATGAAGGCGAGGTCGCGGGCGTCGATCATGTCAGAAGGGCGTCCACGAACGGCCGGGAGGCGAAATCCTCGAGATCGTCTTCGCCTTCGCCGGTGCCGAGATGGCGAATCGGAAGGCCGAGTTCATCGACGATGCCGATGACCGCCCCGCCTTTGGCCGTCCCGTCGAGCTTGGTCAGAGCGATGCCCGTCAGACCGGAAACCTTCAGGAATTGGCGGGCTTGCGGAAGGGCGTTCCGGCCGATCGAGGCATCGAGGACGAGGAGGATTTCCTGGGGGGCTCCTTCGATTTCCCGGCCGAGGACGCGCTTGACCTTTTCGAGCTCGGCCATGAGGTTCGGATTGGTATGGACCCGGCCGGCCGTGTCGACGATCATGGTCTGGAAGGATTTGGACCGGGCCTGCCGGGAGGCCTCGAAAACGACCGAAGCCGGGTCGGCCCCGGACTGGCCGCGGTGGACGGGGATCCCCAGCCGCTGCCCCCAGAGGACGACCTGTTCCTGGGCCGCCGCCCGGAAGGTGTCCGCGGCGACGAGCAGGACCCTGCGGCCCGCGGCGGCGTGGCGGCGGGCCAACTTGGCGGCCGTCGTCGTTTTCCCTCCGCCGTTGACGCCGACAATCATCACCGCGGTCAAGCCGCCTGCGGCCGGAGGAGGGGCGGGGCCGCGGTCGAGGAGGGCCGCGATTTCGTCCTTGAGGGCGGACAGAATGGCTTCCGGTCCGTCGCTCTTTCGCGTCCGTTCCCGGACGGCCTGGACGATCTTTTCGGTCGTCGCGAGGCCGACGTCCGCCAGGATGAGGGCTTCGGACAAGCCTTCGAGGGTCTCGTCGCGGGACGCGGCGCTCTGGAAAATCCCGTCGAGACGGTCTTTGAGGGCGGCCCTCGTCTTGGCCAGCGTGGCCCGCAGCTTTTCGAGCATTGGACCGATTATATACCAAATCCGCGGCCGTTGAACGCCGCCGGCCGGTCCGGCCATTCGGCGGCCGGATTGAGGGGCGGGGCCCGATGTGTTACTTTATCTTCATGGACGACGCCGTCTGGACGATGCCTCCGCCGAGCGACAAGGCCGCCTCTCTGGCGGCGGCCTTGGACCTGCCTGTTTCCCTCGGCCAGGTCCTCATCAACCGGGGTCTCGACGATCCCGAGGCCGCTTGGCGATTCCTCTCTGGAGGGCCGTCGGGTCTCCACGACCCCTTCCTTATGCCGGGAATGGCCGCCGCGGTCGAGCGGATCGAACGGGCCGCGGCCGACGACGAACGCATCCTCGTCATCGGCGATTATGACGTCGACGGCATCCTCTCGGCGGTCATGCTCCACCGGGCCTTGTCATCCCTCGGGGCCGCGGCCGACGTCTTCATCCCCGACCGCCTCCGGGACGGCTACGGGATCAAGACGGCCCATGCCGCCGCCGCCGTCGAGCGGGGGGCCCGGCTCGTCATCAGCGTCGACTGCGGGGTGAAGGACTTGGACTTCGTCCGGGCGGCCCGGGAGCGGGGCGTCGACGTCATCATCACCGATCATCACCAGCCGGGCCCCGAGGTCCCCGAGGCCGTGGCCGTCCTCAATCCCGCTCTTCCGGGTTCGGCCTATCCCGATCCCCGCCTGGCCGGGGTCGGGGTGGCCTTCAAACTGATCCAGGCCCTCCTGGCGAGGTCGGGGCGGGAAGACGGCCTCGACCCGTACTGGAAATTCGCGGCCATCGGGACGATCGCCGACGTCGCCGACCTCCGGGGAGAGAACCGCATTCTCGTCAAGGAAGGCCTTCGGGACCTTGGCCGGACGTCCGACCCGGGACTGCGGAGCCTGATCGAAGCGTGCGGCCTGGGGGGCAGGCGGATTTCGGAAAGCGACATCGGTTTCCGCCTGGGCCCGCGGATCAACGCCGCCGGCCGGATGGGGGAGACCGATCTCGCCGTCCGTCTCTTTTTTTCGGCCTCGCCGGCGGAGACGGCGGCCGTGGCCGAACGTCTCAACGCCCTGAACGCCCGGCGTCAAGTTTCCGAAGAGAAAATTCGCCGGCAGGCTTCGGACCGGATCCGCTCCCGGGGCCTCGCCGACCGCTATAGGATCCTCATCCTCGGCGATGAAGGCTGGCCGCGGGGGATCATCGGCATCGTCGCCTCCCGGCTGAAGGACGAATTTCTCCGGCCGGTCATCCTGATGTCTTACGATGGGGACAAGGCCTTCGGCTCGGGCCGAAGCCTTCCCGGATTCTCGCTCATCGACGGTTTGGCCGCCTGCGGCGACATCTTCCTGTCTTCGGGAGGCCATCCCGCCGCGGTCGGATGCACGCTCGAGCGCCGCCGGGTCCCGGCCTTCCGGGAAGTCTTGAACCGGGTGGCCGAAGAGGGCCTCTCCCGCGAGACTTTCCGCCGCCGGCTTCGCCTGGATGCCCGGCTCCAACTCGCCGAAATCGACGCCCGGCTTTGGAACGGCTTGTCTCTCCTCGATCCGTACGGGGTCGGCAATCCGCGTCCCGTTTTCCTGGCCGAAGGCGTGGATATCATCGGGCCGCCGAAACGCCTCCAAGGCCGCCACGCCAAATTTCTGGTCCGCCGGGACGGGAAGACGTTCGAGGCGATCGCCTGGGAGCGGGCCGCCTGGACGGCGGCCGTGTCCAAAGGGGACCGGGTCGACCTGGCTTTTTCCCTCCAGACGTCCGCCTTCTTCGGCGAGGAACAGCCCTATCTCGGGCTGGCCGGCCTCCGGCGGAGTTCCTGACCATGTCCGGGCGCCGGTGGCGTTGGACGAGCGTCGCCCGCGGATTCGCGCTGGCGGCCTTGGCCGTCCTTCTCGTCGTCGTGGCCGCATTCGTCGTCGACCGTTTGGGCCGAAAGCCCCGGATGATCGACAACCCGCCCGGCGAAATCGGTCCGGCCAAGGTCGAGGTCCGGAATCAAATCAGTTTCATCGAGTTCCGGGGCGACCAAAGCAAGGTCGAAGCCAGGGCCGACAAGCAATACAAGGGGGCCGACGGCCGGAATCATCTCGAGGGGCGCGTCCAGATCGTCGATTATGGAAAAACGGGGGGCCGGGAGATCCGGATGGCCGGCGAGGCCGCCGTCTACGACGAAGGCTGGACCAGGATCGAGGTCCGGGGCAATGCCGCCGTCCGGATGAACAACTTGGCCGTGGTCTCCTTGGAGTTCGCCTATGACAAGTCCACCGAGACCGTCCGCTCCTCGGCCGGGGTCCGCCTCGTCTCCCCGCGCTTCGGCGGGACGGCCCGGAGCCTCGCTTACGACTTCGGGTCGGACGTCGTCGTCTTCGAGGACGAAGTCGACTTCACGGTCGCTCTCCGCGACCCCTCCCAAGCGCCCATCCGCCTGACAGGGCAGCGGTTTCTCTACAATCAGCGGGACCGGGTCGGGCGGATCGAGGGCGACGTCGTTTTTTCCCAGAAAGAGAACCGGGGGCGGGCCGGGATCGTCCAGTTCGAGCTGTTTCCCGACAGCGACAACCTGAGCCGGGTCGAACTGCGGGAAGGGGTCGACCTCCGGGTCGAAAATCCCGCCGCGTCCTCCCCCTCCAAGCCCCCGGCCTCGACGGCCGAGGCCGGCTTCACCGACTTCATCTCCTTCTGGGCCGACCGGTACCGGATCACCGCCGGCCAGGCCATCCTCATCCCTTTTCCCGATTCGGACCTCCTCCAGGCCTTTCTCCTCCGGGAGGGCGGCGCGGTCAAGTTCCTTTTCGACAGCGGCAATGAGACCGACGTCTCCGGCGAGCGGGTCGAATTCTTTTTCACGCCCGAGGGAGAGCTGCGCGATTTTTCGGTCGAGGGGCGGCCGCGGATCGCGGGATTTCGGGCGGCGACGAAAGAGACCAAAATCCTGGAAGGAGACAGGGTTTTCTACGAAGACCGGGACCTGCGGCTGACGGGGAGTCCGGACCGTCCGGCGACTTTCGTCGAACCGGGCCGAACCCTGACCTGCGGCACTCTTGTCTTCTACTTCCGGCTCAACAGCTTCGACGCGGCCGGCGGGGTCTCCATCGTTTCGACCCCGAAGGAGGGCGGAGGCGGAATCGCGGGATTTTTCCGCGGCACCCAGCCGGTTTTCATCCGGGCCGAGGCCGCCCGGTACGAGGGCGCGGAGAGGAGCTTTTGGATGGACGGCCCGATCCGGATCGTCCAGGGCCGGGAGTCGTTGTTCGTCCGCGAGCTCAAGATCTTCGAGGACACCGGAGAAATCCGCGAGGCGAAAGCCCCCCTCTCGACGTTCATCCACGTCCCGCGAAACAGGGACAATCCGCAGGAGGAGAGGATGACCATCGAGGCGGCGACCTTGAACTACGACCCCGCGGCCCAGAAGATCGTCTACGGCGGCGCGGGGATTCTGCGGACCCGGGATGTCGAGATCCGGGCCGAGGCCATCACCGTCGACCTCGCCGGCGGGGAAATCCGGAGAGTCCTGGCCTCCCGGCAGGTTACGCTCTTCCAGGGCGGCGGCGCCCGGGAGGCCACGGGGGGGCTGGCCGTCTATGACGCCGCCGCCGAGACGATCGTCCTCACCGAGAGGCCGGTCCTCAAGGAGAAAGGCAAGGGCTCGGCCAGCGGCGAAAAATTGACATTCTTTCTGGCGGATGGCAAAATCGTCGTCGAGAACAGGGATGGCGGACAAGCCGCGGAACCTCAAGGCCGTCCACCTCGTTAAGAGCTACGGCCGGAGAAAGGTCGTCGACGACGTTTCCGTGGAGGTCGGCCGCGGCGAGGTCGTCGGGCTTCTCGGGCCCAACGGGGCCGGAAAAACAACGACCTTTTCCATCATTGTCGGCCTCGTCGAAAGCGACGGGGGACAAGTTCTCCTGGGCGATGCAGACTTGACCGCGGTCCCGATGTTTCTCCGGGCCCGGCGCGGCGTGTCCCTCCTTCCCCAGGAGTCCTCATCCTTCCGGCGGCTGAGCGTCGAGGCCAATCTCCGAGCGGTCATGCGGAAGAGAAAGCCGGCCAGAAAAGCGGCCCGAGAGCGAACGACGGCCATGCTCCGCGAATTCGGCCTCGACCGTCTCGGACGGGCCAAAGCCACCACCCTTTCGGGGGGGGAACGGCGGCGGCTGGAGATCGCCCGGGCCTTGGCCACGGACCCGTCGTTCATGCTTCTCGACGAACCGTTCACCGGGATCGACCCGATCGCGATCCAGGAGCTCCAGGACGTCATCGGCCGCTTGCGGGGCCAAGGCTTGGGGGTCCTCATCACGGATCACAACGTCATCGAGACCCTGCGGATCGTCGACCGAGCTTACATCATCGACCGCGGCCGGATCCTGCAGGAGGGCCCGCCCGGACGGATTGTCGCCTCCCCGGAGGTCCGGCGACGGTATCTGGGAGAGGCCTTCAGGCTTTAACATGGTCATGAAGCAGCGGCTCGACCAAAGACAGGTCCAGAAGCTCATCCTGGCCCCCGCCCTCCAGCAAGCCATCAAGCTCCTCCCGTTGACGAACCTCGAGCTTGTCGAGGTCATCGACGAGGAGCTCGAAGCCAATCCCCTTCTCGAGCTCGAAGGGGAGGCCGTCGAGAAGAAAGCCGAGGAAGCCCCCGACGCCTTGGCCGGCGGGAGCGACAAGGAGGACAAATCCGAGCCGGCGGAGCGGAGTCAGGCCGAGGAGGGGGGCGTCGAGGAGCCCGGCGACGAAGACCGCGAGTTCGAGACCTATTTCCAGGAGTACATCGACGACGGATTCCGGGCCGCTCCCCAAGAGCGGCCCGAGGTGCCCAACCTCGAGAACATCGTCTCCCGGGGCGCGACGCTCTGGGACCATTTGACCTGGCAGGCCTCCTTGACCTTTTTCGACGATGCCGAACGGGCGATCGCCGATTGGCTCATCGGCAACATCAACGAGGACGGCCTCCTCACCCAGATCCCGGAAGAAGTCGCCCAGGCCTTGGGGGCGCCCCTGGAGAACGTCGAATCCGTCCGGTCCAAAATCATGACCTTCGATCCCGTCGGCTGCGGCAGCCGCGACCTCAAGGAATGCCTCCTCGTCCAGATGGACCACCTCCAAATCAAGGACGAAGCCGCTCGGGCCATCATCACCCAGCATCTCCACCTCGTCGAACGGTCCGACTTCGCCCAGATCGCCAAGGCCCTGGGCGCCTCGCTGTCCGACGTCCGCTATCACCTCGAGGTCATCAAGGGGCTCGACCCCGCCCCGGGCCGGAAGTACAGCCTGGACCGGCCGGCCTACGTCGTCCCGGACATCCTCGTCCAGAAAGAGGGGGATCATCTCAGGATCAGCCTCAACGACGAAGGGATCCCCCGGCTTCGGATCAACGCCTACTACCGTCAGCTCCTGGCCAAGGCCCTCAAGGACAATCCCGAGGCTTACCGTTATCTCAAGGACAAGATGAAAAAGGCCCTCTGGTTCCTCCGGAGCCTCGACCAGCGCGACCAGACGATCTACAAGGTCGCCTCGGCCGTCGTCGAGCGGCAGAGGGATTTCCTGGAAAAGGGCATCGAGGGCCTCCGTCCCCTGACCCTCCTCGAAATCGCCCAGGAGATCGGGGTCCACGAATCGACCGTCGGCCGGGTCGTGGCCAACAAGTTCATCCTCACCCCCCGGGGGACGTTTTCCCTGAAATACTTCTTCCACAAGTCCCTTCACGGCGAAACGGGCGAGGAAATCTCGACCCTCCGGATCAAGGACCGAATCCGACATCTCGTCGACCTTGAGGACAAGGGGCGGCCATTGTCCGACATGGAGATCGAGGAGGTCCTCCGCCGGGAGAATTTCCGCCTCGCCCGCCGGACGGTGGCGAAATACCGCCAGCAGCTCGGCATCCCGCCGTCCCATATCCGTAAGCGAAAGTTCCTCATGGAGGAGTCTTCATGAACGTTCATATCACGGCCCGGCGGGCGACGCTCGCCCCGGAAATCAAGGCCGTCTGCGACCGGAGGCTGGCCGAACTCAAGAAGCTCATGGGCTTCGTGACCAAGGTCGAGGTCATCCTCGCCGGGGAACGAAACCGTCAGAGAGCCGAAATCCATCTCCAGGCCAAGGGGGGACGCCTGGTCGTCACCGAAGACAGCCCCGACATGCTCCAATCCCTGAACCTGGCCCTGGACAGCCTGGAGAAGAAGCTGAAGAAAGAAAGGGAGAAGTTCAGGGCCAAGAAGCGCCGCGGGGGAAGGGAGAGGAAAACCCTCTCCGAACCCCCGGCCGGACGGGTCGAGCCGGCCCCCCGGATCATCGCCGTCGACTACGTCGAGGCCAAGCCGATGACGGTCGAGGAGGCCGTCGTCGAATTCGACCTTCGGAAAAAGGACGTCCTCGTCTTCCGGACGACGGAATTCGACCGCTGGTCGGTCCTCTTTCGCCGGAAAGACGGGCACTACGGCCTCGTCCGCATCGAATGAGCCCGCCCCGGCCCCCGACCGTCATTTCGGGGGGACTCCTGCGGATGTTCGGGGTGGGGGTCCTCATCATCGGCGACAGCGGGGTCGGGAAAAGCGAAAGCGCCCTCGAGCTCGTTTCTCGGGGTCACCAGTTCGTCTCGGACGACGTCGTCGAAGTCCGGCGGACGAGGAGAGGCCGCATTATCGGCCGGGCCCCGGCCCTGGGCCGGTTTTTCATGGAAATCCGAGGGCTGGGGATCATCAATATCCGGGCCATTTTCGGCCGGGGCTCGACCCTGGCCGCCTCGTCGATCGACCTCGTCATCCGCCTCAAGAAATGGACCCGGAAGAAGGAATACGACCGCCTCGGGCTCCGCTTTCCCGAGGACAAGGACATCCTGGGGGCCCGGATTCCCCAGCTCAACCTCCCCGTGGCCCCGGGCCGGAACATCGCCACGCTCATCGAGGTCGCCTGCCAGGTCGAGCATCTTCGGCGCCGGGGATATCAGGCCGCGGAGGAGATCGTCCGGCGTCTCGACCGGGCCCTCGAGGCCAACCGGAGGCGGGCCCTATGACCACCCGCGACAACCGATTTCTGATCATCACCGGCCTTTCGGGCTCGGGCAAGTCCGTCGCCCTCAGAGCCTTGGAGGACTCGGGGGTTTTTTGCGTCGACAACCTGCCGGCCAAGATCATCCCCTTCTTCGTCGGGCTTTGGCGGAAAGGGGAGGTCGGCCTGGACCGGATCGCCCTCGTGGCCGACTTGCGAGAGCCGGGGTTCCTGGGGCACTTTCCCCGGGTCTGGCAGGAAATCTGGAAGACATCGTCCGCCCGGCTCATCTTCTTGGATGCTTCGGACGAGACCCTCCTCCATCGTTTCAGCGAAAGCCGGCGCCCTCACCCCCTGGGGAGGCGCCGCTCGGCCCGGGAAGGCATCAAGGCCGAGCGGCGGCGTCTCGCCCCGATCAAACTCCTGGCGGACGAGGTCATCGACACGTCCGGCATGACGATCGCCCATCTCCGGGACGTGTTCATCCGCCGGTTCCTGGAGCCCCGCCGGCGGCGTCTCCGGCTCGAAATCATGACCTTCGGCCATAAATACGGCCTTCCCTTGGACGCCGACCTCGTTTTCGATACCCGGTTTCTCCCCAATCCTTTCTACCGCCAGGACCTCCGCGACCTGCCGGGAACGGACCGCCGGGTCCGGGCCTTCGTCCTCGGCCAGGCCGAGACCTCGGCCTTCCTGGCCGAGCTCGTTCGGTTCGTCCGCTTCCTCCTTCCCAAATTCGCCGAGGAGGGGAAGAGCCAGGCCGTCATCGCCGTCGGGTGCACCGGCGGCCGCCACCGGTCGGTCGTCGTCGGAGAAGCCTTGGCCGATTCACTCCGCCGGAGAAAGTATGATATAAAAGTCACGCACCGGGACGCGCGCAAATGATCGGCGGAGTCATCGTCGCCCACGGCAAGGTCGGAGAGGAATTCCTCAACGCCTTGTCGATCATCCTCGGGGAGGCCCCCAACATCGAGGCCGTATCCATCGGCTGGTACGACGACGTCGAGGAATCGAAGCGGAGAATCGGAGCCGGCCTCAAGCGCGTCGACCAGCGCAGCGGGGTCGTCATCTTCACCGACATGTTCGGCGGGACGCCGTCGAACCTCAGCTTTTCGTTCCAGAAAGACGGCCAGGTCGAAATCATCACGGGAGTGAACCTCCCCATGCTCATCAAATTCGTCTCCCTCCAGCGATCGAACAACCTCCGGGAGGTCGCCCGGAAGGTCGTCGACCAGGGCCGGAAGAACATCCATTTGGCCAGCGCCCTCCTCGCCGCCAAGTCCCCATGAGGGCCCGATGATCCGCCGCGACGTCCACATCAAGAACAAGCTCGGCCTCCACGCCCGGGCCGCGGTCAAATTCGTCAACACGGCCAACCGGTTCGAATCCGAAGTCCGGATCGAAAAGGACGGCAGCGACATCGACGGGAAGAGCATCCTGGGGATCCTAACCCTGGCCGCGACCCAGGGTTCGACGATCAACCTCAGGGTCAGGGGCGCGGACGAGGAGGCGGCCTTCCGGGCCCTCCTCGACCTCATCGACGGCCGCTTCGGCGAGAAAGAATAGGGATTCCGGGCAGCCATGGAGTTCACCCGCCTTCGCGGCATCGGCGTGTCGCCGGGCATCGCCATGGGAGAGGTCTTCCTCACGGCTCCGGTCATCTTCTCCCAGAGGAAGGAGTATTTCCCCCCGCACCGGGTCGAGGAGGAGGTCGGACGATTGCGGGCGGCCGTCGAACGGACCCGAGAAGAGATCGGCCGGCTCAAAACCGAGATCGAAGCCCGGATCGGCGAGGAACACGCCTTCATTTTCGAAGCCCATCTCCTGATCCTCGACGACCCGACCCTTCGCGCGAGCCTCGAACGTCTCCTTCGGGAAGAGAACGTCCGCTCGGAATCGGCCCTGGCCGAGGTCCATGACGGCTACCGGCGGGTCTTCGAGGCCATCGCCGACGAGTATTTCAAGCAGCGGCAGTCCGACGTCACCGACGTCCTCGTGAAAATCTACAAGAACTTGGCCGTCCCCGAAGCCGCTCCGCCGCCGGACAGCCGGGGGAAAATCCTCGTCGCCCGCGATCTTCTCCCGTCCGAGGCCGCCCTCCTCCTGAGCCAGGGCGGCGTCTTGGCCATCGCCCTGGACATGGGGGGGCAGACATCGCATGCCGCCATCCTGGCCAGGTCCCTCGACATCCCGACCGTTGTCGGCCTTCGCGACGCGACGGTCAAAGTCACGGGCCGGGACTGGCTCATCGTCGACGGGACGGACGGCGAAGTCATCATCAACCCTCCGCCGGCCGTCCGCAAGGAGTTTCAGGGCAAGCAGGCGAAATACGAGGCCTACCGGCGGGAGCTGCGGAAAGTCGCGAAATGGAGGTCCGAGACGCTCGACGGGGTCCGGTTCATCCCGATGGCCAACATCGAGCTCCCCGAGGAGATCGGCCACGCCCTGTCCTACGGAGCGGAGGGAATCGGCCTTTTTCGCTCGGAGTTCATTTATCTCCAGAGCACGACCCTCCCCTCGGAGGAGGACCATCTCGCCGTTTACCGGCGGCTGGCCGAGGAGGTCTATCCGCACCCCGTCTACATCCGGACGATCGACATCGGCGGCGAGAAGGCCTTGCCCCAGCTCCGGATCGAACAGGAGCCCAACCCGGCCCTCGGCCTCCGGGCGATCCGCTTCTCCCTTAAGAACCGGGAGCTGTTCCGGACGCAGCTCCGGGCCATCCTCCGGGCCAGCGTCAAGAGGAACGTCCGGATCCTCTTCCCGATGATCACCGAGGTCGAGGAGATCGGCGAGGTCAAGGCCATCCTCCGGGAAGCCCAGGGCGACCTCGAATCCCAGGGCGTCCCCTTCGACCCGGCCGTTCCCCTGGGGGTCATGATCGAAGTCCCGGCCGCGGCGGCGATCGCCGACATCCTCGCCCGCGAGGTCGACTATTTCAGCATCGGCACGAACGACCTCATCCAGTACTATCTGGCCGTCGACCGGTCGAACGACTACGTCTCCTATCTCTACAAGCCCCTCCACCCCTCCATCCTCCGGCTCATTCGCTTCGTCATCGCCGCCGCCCAAGCCGAAGGCAAGGACGTCGCCATTTGCGGGGAAATGGCCGCCGACCCGCTCTCGGCCATGGTTCTGCTCGGCTTCGGCCTCCGGACCTTCAGCATGAACCCGATCTTCATCCCGAGGGTCAAGAAAGCCCTCCGGGCGATCGAGATGAAAACCGTCCGCCGGGTCGTAAATCAGGCCATGAGCCTCCGGACGGCCCAGGAGGTCGAGGAGTATCTCATCGAGAAGCTCCTGGTCAAGCACCCGGAAGCGTTCTTGATGCTCGGCCGCCCGTCCTGAGCGGCCGAAGCCCGGCCGGAGGGAACCGATCAGGATCGGCCGTAGAGGTCCTCGAGGCGGACGATGTCGTCCTCCTCCGAGCGTCCCAGCCAGAGCTCCATGACCCGGGCCGGCCGGTCGCCGACCCCCCGAAGGCGGTGGGGCGTCTTCCTGGGGATGAAGACCTCTTCGTTCGGCCGGGGCCGGAAGGTCCGGTCTCCGACCGTGACTTCGAGCCCGTCGTCGAGGACGACCCAGAATTCGGCCCGCCGGCGGTGGAATTGAAGGGAGAGCGAAGCGCCGGGATTGACGGTGATGATTTTGAGGCTGCCGGCCTTGTCGTGGGGATAGACCCGGAATTTCCCCCAAGGCCGAATGTCTTCGCGGACGAGGTCCCGGACGCCCCGCTCTTCGTCAGAAGGGGACTTCATCGCCGCCCTCGTCCCCGCCGCCCGAGGGATGCTCCTCGTCGGCCGGAAAATCCGCCGGGGCGGTCGAGGATTCGGGATACGCGGGCTCGGCTTCCTGGGCCCGCGGCGGCTGTGGTTCGCGGGGGCCGAGGAGGACGATGTTGAAGGCCTCGACCTCGGTCGAAGAACGCTTGTTGCCCTCCCGGTCCTGCCAACTCCGGGTCCGAAGTTTTCCCTCAATGAGGATCTGCTTTCCCTGGTCGAGCATCCGCTCGCAGAACTCGGCCAGTTTGCCCCAGGCGATGATCCGGTGCCATTCCGTCCGGATCGTCGCCTCGTTCGTCTGGGGGTTGTAGAACCGTTCGTTCGTGGCCAAGCTGAACCGGGCGATGGACCGGTCGCGTTGGGGGATGAGCCGGATTTCCGGCCTCTGGCCGAGGCGGCCGATCAAGAGGACCTTGTTCAGGCTGTTGACGTCTCTCATTGTTTTCCCGCGAGCTCCTTGATCTTTTCCTGGGCGTGCTTGGCCGCCTCTTCCAAGGGATATTTCGACACGAGAAGCTTGAGGACGGCCACGGCCTCGTCTTTTCTCTTCAACTCGGCCAGGGCGTAGCCTTTCTTGAGATAGGCGACGGCGACCCTGTTCCCGGTCGGATAGGAGACGATGAGCTCGTCGAAGGCCTCGATCGCCGGGACGAAACTCTTTTGGACGTAGAGGGATTCGCCGACATAATACAAGGCGTCGTCGGCCAAGGGGCTGGCCGGATTCTGCTCCCGGTACAACTTGAATCCGTCGCGGGCGAGGTCGTAATGGCCTTTTTCGAAGTCGGCCAAGGCCGTCTGGTAGAGGACATTGGCCTCGACCGAGGCCGGTGGAGGAGGCGGCGGCTCCTTCTTTTCCGCCGGTTTCGCGGCCGGTTTCTCGGTCGGGGAACCCTCGGCCCCCCGGCCGGCTTCGGGCTCGGCCGCCGTCTCGGGCCGGGTCCTCAATCCTTGAACGTCCGCGGCCAGCCGGAGGATCTGGCCCTCGATTTGATTCAGGAGCTCGAGGACGGCCTGAATCTGGGGAGGGACGTTCCGGAAGCTCTCTTGGCTTCGCGCCTGTTCGGCCTGAAAGCCCTTGAATTGCGCGGCCAGGTCCCTGACTTGGTCCCGGAGAAGGCGGAGGTCGTCGCCCGCCTGCTCGAGGCGCTTCTCGAAGCGGGCGAACTGCTGCTTGAGGAGCTGGACGTCCTCGTACATGAGCTCATAGGCCTTCTTGCTCCGGTCCTGGGGCGCGGCTCCCGCGGCGAGGGCGAGGACGACGGCGAGCCCCAGCGCGCGCTTCATCGGGGGGCTTTACTTTTCGATGATCAGGAATTGGGCCCGCCGATTCTTGGCCCAGGCGGCCTCGTTGGAGCCCATGTCCAGGGGCTGGCTCTTGCCGTAGGAGATCGTCCGGAGCCTCTCGGCGGGTATGCCGAGGGACTGGAGGTAGTCGGACGTGCTCTTGGCCCGCTTTTCGCCCAGGGCGAGGTTGTACTCCTCGGTGCCCCGCTCGTCGCAGTGGCCTTCGATGAGGATCTTCGTCGAGGTCCACCTCTTGAGCCAGGAGGCGTTGGTCTCGAGAACGGGCCGGGCGTCGTCGCGGACGAAAAACTTGTTGTAGTCGAAATAAATCATCGCCAGGGGCTTTTCCTTGTTCAGGGCCTCGAGAGATTTGCTCATGAAGAGCTCTTCCTCGGTCGGCTCGGGCTTCTTGACGGGGGCCGGTTCGACGACTTTTTCGACCTTGGGCTGCTCCTTGACCTGCGGCGGCGGGGGGGTCGGCTTCGTCTTCGGCTTGCAGGAGACGGCGAAGGCGACGGCCAAGACGCACACCATGACCAGAATCAGCGCTCTTTTCATAGGGCCTCCTTTTCAAAGAAGTTCTCTCTTTTATACACTGAAAGCTCGAGTCCTGTCAACGAAAACCGGGCGAAATCCGGGGGCCTCAATTCGACCAGTCGGGGAGCTTGTTCTCCCCCTGGGTCGTCAGTTGGCGAAGGTTCTGGCCGTCGGCGTCGACGGCGAAAATCTGGAGGCCCCCCCTCATGTTCGAGGTGAAGACGAGGTGACGGCCGTCGGGCGACCAGGCGGGCGACTCGTTTCGGGCGTTGGACTCCGTCAGCTTCCGGACCTGGCCGCTTTGGACATGGTAGAGGTAGATGTCGAAGACGCTGTCGACCCGGGCGACATAGGCGATTTTGTCCCCGTTGGGGGACCAGGCCGGGGCGTCATGGTGGTTGGACCCGAAGGAAATCCGGCGGGGGTTGGCCCCCTCGGCGTCCATGATGTAGATCTGCGGCGTGCCCCCGCGGTCCGAGGTGAAGACGATTTCCCGGCCGTTGGGCGACCAGGAGGGGGCCGTGTCGACCGCCGGGTTGAAGGTCAGGCGGCGGATCCGCCCGATGCGGGTCGGATTGTACTCGACCTCGGCGACGTAGATCTCGGCGTTGCCGTCCATGGACGAGGAGAAGGCCAGCTTTTTGCCGTCGGCCGTGAAGGCGGGGGCGTAATTCGTCCCCTTGACGGCGATCGTCGTCCTTCGGCTCTCGTAAATGTCGTCGAGGTAGAGCCCCGCTTGGAGACCTCGATAGGAGGTGTAGGCGATGTGCCGGCCCTCGGGGGCGAAGGCCGGCATGTAGTCCCGGACGGTGTTGAAGGTGAACCGCTCCTGGCGGGCCCCGTCGTAGTCCATGAAGTAGATTTCGTTGTTTCCGTCCCGGTTCGAGACGAAGGCGATTTTCGAGGTGAAAATCGGCTTTTCGCCGAAGGCCTTCATGATTTCGTCGGCCATCCGGTGCATCATGTAGCGGAGGTCGCCTTTGCCGGCCTGGTAGCGCCGGCCGACGATCTGGCGCTCGGACTTGACGTCGAGAAGGCGGCCTTCGAAGGTCAGCTCCCCGGCCGGGCTCTCTCCGAGAACCCCGACGAACAGGAGGCTCGCCTGGATCGAGACCCAGTCCTTGTAAAAGATGTTCTTGGGATCGAGGGGGCGGATGTAGCTGTAATAGGTCGTCGGGAGGAGCTGGAAAATCCGGGTGTACCGGATGTCGGCCTCGAAGATCCGACGGGCCTCCTCGGCCGTGGATTTCGCCGGCTCGTTTTCGGCGATGAAGGCCGGAAGGGCGAAGGCGTAGGCCGGACGCCCGCCGTCGATGAGAATCCAGATGTCCTGCTGGGCCGTCCCGAGGAAGGCGGCGGCCAAGGGAGCCAGGCCAAGAAGGAGAAGGCGCTTTTTCATCTGACGTGCTCGAAGACGAGGTTGATCCCGAGATACTCCTGGTCGTATTCGGGGGGGAGGGGGGCGAACCGGGCGTTTGTGATCGCCCGGACGGCGACCATGTCGAAGACTTGGAGTCCGCTCGCCGCCTTGACCTCGACCCGGGAGGTCGAGCCGTCGCGGAAGATCCGGAAATAGACCCAGGTCGTCAGGGGCTTTTCCGTCCCGATCTGGATGACCGAGACGATCCAGCTCTCGTAGACTTTCTTGCGGATGTCCTCGACGTACCACGTGAAGGGAAAATCCGACAAGCCCGGGTCGCCGCCGAAGCCGAATCCCTCGCCGCCCCCTCCCGGCGGGCCGAAGGAAAGCCCCGAGCCTCCGCCGCCTCCGCCGCCTCCGCCCGCTTGCCCGGCCCCGGCCGTCGTTGCGGCCGCGCCCGTCTTGGCCTTGGGGTCGGGCTTGGAGACGACGGACCTCTTGTCGGCCGCTTTTTTGGGGGTCGTTTTGGGCTTTTCGGCCGGGTAGCGCAATTCGGATGGGGGCGTGTTCTGGGCTTCCAGCTTCTGGATCGTGGTCAGGTCGCGGAGGGTCTCCTTGGGCAGGGGGGTCTCCACCAACCGGGACCCGCCTCCGCCGCCCGGCGGACCGGACAGCCCGCCGCCTCCTCCGCCGAGAGGGATGTAGTGGATGACGCCCTTGGCCGGGGGGCGGGTGGGGAGTTGGGGATTGGCGGCGATGAGCCCGAAGAGAGCGGCATGGAGGACCGCCGAGATCGTCATGGCCCGCTTGAAGGCCGGTCCGTGAGACCGGAGCGACAGGCTCATTGCCGGCTCTCCTTCGATTTCGGCTTGGGCTCGGCGATGAGGCCGAGGGTCTCGATGCCGGCTTTTTTCACGATGTCCAGGATGTCGACGATGTAGCCGTAGGGAAGGCTCTGGTCGGCCTTGAGAAAGACGATTTTCTTCGGCTTGCCGGCGAAGGCTTCGTGGAGCCTTCGTTCAAGGAGGTTGATGTTGATGATGGAGGGCCCGAGGTAGATGAACCGGTCGGCGTCGACGGTCAGGGTCACCCCCTCCTCGGCCGGGGCGGTGTCGGTCTCGGCCGTCGGCAGGTCCACCCCGATGCCGCTCTGCATCATCGGGGCCGTGACCAGGAAAATGACGAGGAGGACGAGCATGACGTCGACGAAGGGGGTGACGTTGATCTCGGAGAGGGCCGTGCCGATCTCGCGCTTGGCCCGGAGCGACGGCATCCTAGGAAGGACCATAGAGACGCTCCGCGATGCTGAGGAGTTCGAGGGAGAAGTCCTCCATGTCCGAGATGTGATCCTTGATCCGGTGAAGGAAGAAGTTGTAGGCCATGACGGCCGGAATGGCCGCGAAGAGGCCGACGGCCGTGGCGATCAGGGCCTCGGCGATTCCCGGGGCGACCGACATCAGGCTGGTCGACCGGGTCACCCCGATGGTGAAGAACGTGTGCATGATCCCCCAGACCGTTCCGAAGAGGCCGATGAACGGCGAAACGCTCCCCGTCGTCGCCAGGAAGGGCATCAGCTTCTCCATCTTGGCGACTTCGGCGTTGGCGGCTTTGGCCAGAGCCCGGCTGAGGTTGTCGAGGCTCGCCCCGCCGCCGGCCGGTCCGCCGTCTCTCCGGTTCTTGGCCAAGTAGGCGATTTCCTTGTATCCGGCCTGGAAGAGGGCGGCCTGGGGACTGTTCTTCAAGCCCTTGGCCGCCTCGTGGATTTCGCCGAGGGCCCGGCGGGCCTTGAAGGCCTCGAGGAACGTTTGGTTTTGGGAGGAGGCGAGACGGAGGGTCCGGCGCTTGAAGAAGATGATCGTCCAGGAAAAGACCGAGAAAAAGAGAAGGACGAGGATGACGGCCTGGACGACGAGGGTCGCTTTGGCGAGGAGATTGAAGATGTTCATCGGCGTTCGCCCCATGATATCACGGCCGCCCGGGGCGCTTCAACGCGCCGGCTTTGAACGTCGAACCGTTTGTTTCTCGGGCATCGCCGCCGTTTTGCGCGGCCGCCGCGCCCTTGGAGCCGTTTGCAAGGCTTTGGAGTATTGATATTCACCCAGGCCGAACAGAAGAGAGCCAAAGATCAAGACAGGAGACGGGAGAGGATCTCGAGGGCGACGGCTTTGGCCCGCTCGCCGCTCTCGGCGACCGGGCCGACGCACGAGGGGCAGCCGGCTTCGCACGGGCAGGCGGCGATCGTCTTGAGGCTGTAGTCGAGGAGAGCCTTGTCGAGCTCGAGGAGCGACGGGCTGAGGCCGATCCCGCCGGGATAGTTGTCGTAGAGGAAAATGTTGGGCTCGAAGTCCGGGCCGGCCCCGGCCGGCCGCTGGGGCGGAGGGATCCGGGCCGCGAGCGAGCGGGGCGGGATCGACTCGCCGGTCGCGTTGTCGCCGATCGAAACCCCGAGGTCGTGGAGGTCGCACATGAGGAAGAAGGGGGCGACGTGGTGGAGGACGTAGGCCAGGCCGTGGAGGCCGTTGATTTTCTCCTCGAGGCCGAAGGGCAGGGCCTGGAGGAGGGAGGCGGGGACGGTCATCCAGTACGCCGTCGTGTGCATTTCATTCTGGGGAAGGCTGAGGTCGCCGGATCCGACGTTTTCCATCGTCTGAAATTTGATTTTCTTGAAGCCGACGACTTGGGTGGCGACGTGGACTTCGCCGTGCCGGGCCTCGAATCGGTCGAGCCGCTTCCGGTCGAAGGCGTCGAGGATCTTGATCTTCGTGTAGTCGATGGCGTCGGTGAAGTAATCGGCGTCGGTCTTCTTGACGACGGCCTTGCGCTCGGCGAAATCGAGCTTCTCGACGAAGTAGGGCTCTCCCTCGCAGATGTAGATCGCCTTTTCGTGGAGGGTCGTCAGGGCCGAGGGAAAGTCGACCTCGGCCAGGACGCGGGTCTTTCCGGTCGTGTCGACGACGACGAAGTTGTCCGAGGAGATCGAGCGGAGGCTCACCCCGTCGGCCGGGTAGGCGTCGGAGGTCCAGTACCACTTGTCCTTGGCGTGGTGGACGAGCTTCTCCTCCTCGAGAAACTTCAGGATGTCCCCGATCTCGGCCCGGCCGAAGGCCTCTCCGTCCCGGAAGGGAAGCTCGAAGGCGGCGCATTCGAGGTGATTCGTCAGGATGGTCGGATTGTCGGGATTGATCAAGGCCCGCTCGGGGCTCTTCCCGAAGAAGTAGTCGGGATGGTGGACGATGAACTGGTCGAGGGGGGCGCTCGAGGCGACGAGGACGGCGGCCGAGGCGCCCGTTTTCCGGCCGGCCCGGCCCATCCGCTGCCAAGTCGAGGCGATCGAGCCCGGGTAGGAGGCCAGGACGGCCACGTCCAGGGTCCCGATGTCGATCCCGAGCTCGAGGGCGTTGGTCGAGACGACCCCCAGAATTTTCCCCTCCCTCAGGCCCTTCTCGATCTCCCGCCGTTTTTCCGGGAGATAGCCGCCCCGGTAGCCGCGGACGAGGCCCTCGTCCTTGACCGTTCGTTCGATATCCTCCTTGAGATAGGTCAAGAGGACCTCGGTGATGAGTCGGCTCTGGGCGAAGACGATCGTCTGGAGGCCTTGGCGGAGGAAAACCGCGGCGATCCGCCGGGCCTCCTGGACGTAGGAGCGGCGGATGCCGAGGAAGCGGTTGACGACCGGGGGGACATAGAACAGGATGAATTTGTCGCCGCGGGGGGCGCCGCTTTGGTCGATGAGGGTCGCCGGGGCTTCGATCATCCTCTCGGCGAACTCCAGGGGATTGGCGATCGTCGCCGTGGAAAGAATGAACCGCGGGTCGGACCCGTAGAAGCGGGCGATCCTCTTCAGGCGGCGGAAGACATTAGCCAGGTGCGACCCGAAAATCCCCCGGTAGTTGTGGAGCTCGTCGACGACGACGTATTTGAGGTTCTCGAACAGCTTGATCCACTTCGTGTGGTGGGGAAGGATCCCGGCGTGAAGCATGTCGGGATTGGTCAGGATGATATGCCCCCTGGCCCGGATGGCCTTGCGGGCGTCCTGGGGCGTGTCGCCGTCGTAGGTGAAGATCCGGATTTCGGCCGGGAGCTTGGCGATCGTCTCATCGAGCCCGGCCCGCTGGTCGTTGGCCAGGGCCTTGGTCGGGAAGAGATAAAGAGCCCGGGCCGAGGGGTCCTTGAGGATGGCGTCGAGGACGGGGAGGTTGTAGCCGAGGGTTTTGCCGGAAGCCGTGGGGGTCACGACGACGGCGTTTTCGCCCCGGCGGACGGCCTCCCAGGTCGAATGCTGGTGGGTGAACAGGCGGTCGAACCCCCTCTGCCGAAAAGCCTCGACCAGGGCCGGATGGACCTCGGCCGGATATTCGACGTAGCGGCCCTCCTGGGCGGGGAGATGTTTGACGGCCGTGATCGCGTCGTCCTTGAGGCCGGCGTCGCGGAGCGTCTCGAGGGCCTGGAAGAGATTCTCGGTCCGGCTCATGGTCCGGATTTTATCACATTCCCGGGGCCGTTTCGCTCCCGTCCGCGGCGGGCCGGATTGTGGTAAAATATCGGGTTATGCTGAATGAAATCGTCGTCAAGAAAGCGGCGACGCACAATTTGAAGGGCATCGACGTCCGCCTTCCCCGCAACCGGCTCATCGTCGTCACCGGGCCGTCCGGCTCGGGCAAGTCCTCGCTCGCCTTCGACACCCTTTTCGCCGAGGGCCAGCGGCGCTACATCGAATGCATGTCCGCCTACGCCCGGCAGTACCTGGAGATGATGGAGAAGCCCGAGGTCGAGGCCATTGAAGGCATTTCCCCGGCGATTTCCATCGACCAAAAGACGGTCTCGGCCAATCCCCGGTCGACCGTCGGGACGGTGACCGAGACCTACGACCTTCTCCGCCTTCTCTTCGCCCGGGCCGGCCGGCCGCACTGCCCCGACTGCGGCCGGGAAGTCCACTCCCAGACGCCGTCCGAGATCGTCGGCCGGGTCCTGGAGACCGCCGGTCGGGGGCGGGTCAAGGTCCTGGCCCCGGTCATCAAGGGCCGCAAGGGAGAATCCCACCGCCTCTTCGACCGCCTCCGCCGGAAGGGGTATCTCCGGGTCCGCGTCGACGGGGAGTTCCGGGACCTCGAGGAGGAGATCGTCCTGGCCAGGACGAAGGCCCATACGGCCGAAGTCCTGGTCGACGACCTCCGCCTCTCCGCGTCTTCGAAGCGGCGGCTCGAAGAGGCGGTCGACCGGGCCCTGGAGCTCGGCGAAGGCGAAGTCCTTCTCCTCCGGCCCGACGGCCGGGAGACGTATTACTCCCGGCGTCTCCTCTGTCCGGTCTGCGGCCGCGGCCTCCCCGATCTCGAACCCCGCCATTTTTCCTTCAACAGCCCCTACGGCGCTTGCCCCCGCTGCCACGGCCTCGGCCATGCGACCGCGACGAACGAGTGGGGCGAGGTCGAGCTGACCGAGGAGGTCTGCCCCGCCTGCGGCGGCGCCCGCCTCAAGCCCGAGAGCCTGGCCGTCCGGGTCGGCGGGAAAAACATCGACGAGATGAGTCGTCTTCCCCCGGGACATCTGGCCGGCCTGATCCGGACCTTGGAGTTCCCCCCGGCCCTGGAGGCCGTCGTCTCCAAGATCCGGAAGGAAATCCTGGCCCGCTTGGAGGTCATGGGGGAGCTGGGGCTTTCCTATCTCGAGCTCGCCCGGACGACCCGCTCGCTCTCGGGCGGGGAAGCCCAGCGGGTCCGCCTGGCCGCCCAGATCGGGGCCCGGCTCCGCGGCATACTCTACGTCCTCGACGAACCGACAATCGGACTTCATCAGCGCGACAACGGCCGTCTCATCGCCCTGCTCCGGCGCATTCGAGACGACGGCAACACGGTCCTCGTCGTCGAGCACGACGAGCAGACGATCCGGGCGGCCGACTTCATCCTCGACCTCGGCCCCGGCGCGGGCGAGCAGGGCGGGCGGATCGTCGCCCAAGGACCCCTGCCGGCGATCCTCGGTTCCCCGGAGTCGCTGACGGCCAAGTATCTCCGGGGCGACCTCAAGGTCCCCCTTCCCTCCTCGCGGCGCGCGCCGCAGGGTTGGATCGTCGTCCGCGGCGCCCGGGAGCACAACCTTCGGGAGATCGATGCCCGGATTCCCCTGGGCTGCATGACCGCGGTGACGGGCGTCTCCGGGTCCGGCAAGAGCACCCTCGTCTACGACATCCTCTTCCGCAGCCTCCAGAACAGCCTCCTTGACGCTCGGCTTCGGGCCGGCGCCCACACGGCCGTCGAGGGGGCGGAGGCGATCGACAAAGTCATCTCGGTCGACCAGAAGCCCATCGGCCGGACGCCTCGGTCCAACCCGGCGACGTATACGGGCCTGTTCGCCGACCTTCGCCAGCTCTTCAGCCGGACCCAGGAGGCCCAGATCCGGGGCTACGGCCCCGGCCGGTTCTCGTTTAATGTCGCCGGCGGACGGTGCGAGGAATGCCAAGGCGCGGGCCTCCGCCGGGTCGAAATGCATTTCCTGCCCGATGTCTTCGTCACCTGCGACCGCTGCCGAGGCCTTCGCTACAACAAGGAGACGCTGGCCGTCCGCTACAAAGGCCGGTCGATCGCCGACTTTCTGTCGATGACCGTCGAGGAGGCCTTCGAACTCCTCAAGGCCCATCCCCAGATCAAGCGCAAGCTGGCGGCCCTGCGCCGGGTCGGTCTCGGCTACATCCGTCTCGGTCAGCCGGCGCCGAGCTTATCGGGCGGCGAGGCCCAGCGGGTCAAGCTGACCAAGGAGCTCGGCCGAAGGTCTTCGAGCCGGACGCTTTACCTCCTCGACGAGCCGACGACCGGTCTTCATTTCGACGATGTTCGCAAGCTCCTCGAACTGCTGGCCGAACTCGTCAAACGGGGTAACACGGTCGTCGCCATCGAGCACAACCTTGAAGTCATCCGGTATTGCGACTATATTATCGACCTGGGTCCCGAAGGCGGCGAGGAGGGAGGCCGGATCGTCGCCGCGGGGAGTCCGGAAGAGGTCGCCGCCGCGGAGGGGTCGCATACGGCCGAATATCTTCGCCGCGTCCTTCCGGGGACCGCATCGGGAGCCTAGGCGGATTCCATGGGCTTCGACGACATCGCCGGCAACGCGCGGATCAAGGCGGTCCTTCGCCGCACCCTCGGGCGGGGACGCCTCCCTCACGCCTTGCTCTTCGTCGGCCCCCCCGGCGTCGGCAAGCGCCGGACGGCTTTGGCCCTGGCTCAAGCCTTGAATTGCCTCGAACGGGCGGACGACGCCTGCGGGAGATGCCCGTCCTGCCGGACGATCGCCGACGGGCGTCATCCCGACGTCCTCGAGATCATCCGTCCCCAAGTCAGGAAAAACGGAGTCGAGGAGACGAGGTCTTCCCTCGGCATCGTCCAATTCCGGGAATTGAAGCAATGGGCCGGCCTTCGGCCCCTCTCGGGGAAGCGGCGCGTGTTCATCTGGGACGTCGGTCTCATGAGCGACGACGCCGGGCACGCGATCCTGAAAGTCCTGGAGGAGCCGTCGCCCTCGTCGACATTCATCCTTCTCAGCGAGAATCCCGACCTCGTCCTGCCGACGATCAAGTCCCGCTGCCAGAGGCTCGTCTTCGCCTCCGTCGCCTCCGAGGAGATCGAGCGGATTCTCCTCCGGCGGGGCTGCCCGGAAGAGCGGGCCCGGACGATCGCCCTCCTCGTCCGCGGCGACCTCGACCGGGCCCTGGAGGAAGACTGGGACCTGGCCGAGAAACGGCGGGCCGAAGCCTGGGCGGCTTTTTCCGGGCTCGTCGACGGCCGGGGCGGGGCGGACTTCATCCGGCGCTGGGCCCTCCCCCGCCGGACGAAGGAGGCGAGGGAGGGTCTGGCCGAAGAGATCGAGCTCTTCCGGGCCTTCAGCCGGGACCTCGTCCTTCTCCAAGAGGCCGGCGAGCCGGGCCGTCTCTTGAACCCCGACTTCGAAACCGGGCTGTCCGAGCTCGCCGGCCGCCTGGCTCCCGGGACGGGATTGCGGCTCGTCGAGGCCTTCGACAGGGCCTTGACCGGACTCGAACGACGGCTGAACACGGGGCTTCTCGTCTCCGCCCTGGCCGCCCGGATGATAGGATAGAAACATGTCGACCGCATCGGATCTCGTCTGTTTGATTTCCCAGAGCACGGGAAAAACGCTCCGGGCCCGGAAAGGGGGGCTCGAGATGCGCCTCGGCGACCTCTGCCTGGTCGAGTCCGAGTACGGCGGAGACCTGGCCGTCGTCGCCGACCTCGGGAGCGAGATCTGCCGCCATCCCCAGAGGATTGGGGAAGCCCCGCGGATCATCCGTCTCGCCGGCGACGAGGACGTCCGGAAATTCCGCTGGCTTCGGGACAAGGAGCGGCGGGCTTTCGCCTATTGCCTCCAGCGGATCCGGGCCCACGGCCTGTCGATGAAACTCACGGCCGTCCGCTACTTCTTCAACGATAAAAAGGGCGTTTTCTACTACACGGCCGAGGGCCGGGTGGACTTCCGCCAGCTCGTCAGGGACCTGGCCAAGGAGCTCCGGATGCGGATCGAAATGCGCCAGGTCGGCGTCCGGGACGAAGCCAAGATGATCGGCGGACTCGGCGTCTGCGGCCGGGGGCTGTGCTGCGCGACCTTCATGAAATCGTTCGAACCCGTGACCATCCAGAAAGCCCGCCAGCAGCAGATTCTCATCAACCCGACGAAAATCTCGGGTCTGTGCGGCCGGTTGATGTGCTGTCTAGCCTTCGAGAGCGAAGGCCGGGGCCGGATGTATTACGAGGAGGAGTCGTCCCACGAGGATTAGCGCCCGACCCTGAAGGCGGTCGGTTCGGAAACGCCGATCCTTCGTCCTTCGGCGGCATAGGCCCGGACTCTCCAGACGTAGGTTCGGCCTTCGACGAGCCGACTCCGGACCTCGGCCGGAAGAGCGATCGTCTGGTCCGCCGTCTCGGCCGTCCAGATGGCCTCCCCCTCGAAAGTCAAGGCCAGCCGATAGACGGCCGCTCCGGCGACGGGACGCCATTCCAGGCCTTCCGGGGGGGCGGCGAGCGTGCCGGCCGGACCGACGACGGCCAGCTCCGGCCCGCGGACGATCTCGTCGGCCGGGAATTGGAACGGCGACGGTTTGGGCGGCGAGGACGGGAGGGAGAGAATGACGGCCGCGGCGGCGACCGCGGCGGCGGCGGCATAGACCCACCCCGGCCTCAGACGGACCTGCGGCCGCGCCCTGAAGGCGGCCTCGCCGGCGGACCGGAGAGCTTCCTCGAGGTCGCTTCGCTCGGCCGTCTCCCGGAAGCAGGCCGGGCAGTTGAAATAATGCTCCTCGAACCGGGCTTCCTCTTCCGGAGGAAGCTCTCCCTTGAGATAAGCGCCGATCCTGTCTTCGAAAACGCATTTGGCCATGGCGTCCGTGTCTTTTCCCCTCCCTTTAGTCGCCGCCCGCCTTGCCGGATGGAAAAAACGAGGGGCCGAGGAGCCGGCGGAGAAGCTTCCGGGCGTAGCTGGCCCGATCACTGACCTGGATCGGGGTCAGGCCAAGCTTTCGGGCCGTCTCTTCCCGGCTCAGGCCCTGGAAGTGGTAAAGATAGAGGATATCGCGGTACTTGGGCTTGAGCTTACGGACCGCGGCGGTCAGCCGCCGGGCCCGCTCTTGCCGGTCGGCCAGCGCCTCCGGCCCGGGCGACGGAGGCGGCTCGGGAGCGTGGCGAAGGACTCTGGATTTGTCCCGGATATAATCGGCGATCCGCCGGCGCGTGATCGTGAAGATGAACGTCCCGATCGAGGATTCCCCGCGGAACTCGCCGGACCGGACCTTGGCGACGGCCTGGGCGAGGATCTCGTTCGTCACGTCCTCCCACTCCGGATTCCAGGCCCCCAGAGCGCGTCGGACCTTGTATCCGACGACCGTCCGAAATCCGGCGATGGCCTCGTCGAGGTCGTGGCCTGGATCGTCGGGACTCATGGTCGATCCTTGCTTCTGGAAGGCGATTATATGGGGCGCCGGAGGGTTTGACAACATTTTTCCACGGCGGCCCGGCCGGTCCGACTAAATGGATGCAACCCCGTTCCATCCCCAAGACCGGGGCGGCTCCCCGGGGAGCGACGTTTGTCTCCGGGGAGCCGCTTTCCGGCGACCCCCCGAGACGCGTACATGTTTCGGGGCTCCCCCTTTCGAGGGCGCCTTCAAGAAATGGGAAAAGGGGAGGTCCCGAAATCGGAGGGCGCCCTCGGGGGCCGGAGGCGGGGGGCCCGCATCACCGGCAAAAAAGCCTTGGAGGCGCGTCGGCTAGCCGGAGGTCTTGGATTCGTCGAGGGCCCGGGCGACGAGTTCGGCCGTGTGGACGACTTCGTATTTCGTCGCCATGTCCGCGAGGCCGGCCTTGAGCTGAAGGACGCAGCCCGGGCAATCCGTGGCGACGAGGTTTTCGCCGCCTTCCGCGACCCGGGCCTTCTTGTCCTCGAGAAAACGGGCCGCGATTTCGGGATTCTTCGCTGAAAAAACCCCGCAAAATCCGCAGCAGGCATGGGGCTCCCGGTCGGGCTTGGGGTTATACCCCAGGGCCCGGAGGAGCTCGATCGGCCTTTCCTTGAGCTTCATTTCGTTGACATAGTGGCAGGGGTAATGGTAATAGGCCCCGCCTTTGCTTGGGGGAGCCTTGGGAAAAAAGCCCCGGCGAACCATGAAATCGGTGAAATCGTAAATCCTCTCCGCCCAGGGGGCGGCCCGGGGGTCGAGTTCGGGATAGAGTTTCGTCAGGATCGAATGGCCCGTCGGGCAGACGGTCAGGATCATGTCGGGATTCTCCCGGGCGAAGACTTCGAGGTTGGCTTCGACGAGGCCCTTCACCCCGCGCTCGTCGCCGAGATGACGGCTGGGAGCGCCGCAGCAGGACTGGTCGTCCGGGCAGACGGCTTCGAATTCCCCATCGCGGAGGACCTTGAGAACGGCCTCCCGGACTTCGGGGAAGAAATACTTCACCAGGCACCCCTGGAAGAGCAGGACTTTCTCTCCGTCTCCCGACGTCGCGGCGACGGCCGGGCCCCCGGCCTTATTGAAGCGGATCGGCGGATAGCGTTTGCCCTTGGTCCAGACCGTGGGCATTCGCCGGATCCGGCCGTCCTTCATCCAAACACGCTGGAGGACGGCGAGGACCTTGGCCCCGGCCTCGGCGAGCCGGCGGAATCGGAATCCTCCCGACAGGACGCGCTCGGGCCAGGTCGGCCCTTTCCGGGCCTTTAGTCGGAGGAGAATTTCGCTCGTCGGGATCCCGACGGGACAGAAGGCCTCGCATTTCCGGCAGTCGGCGCACATGTCGAGGAGCCTTTCGGCCTCCTTCGGGGTCCGGGTCACGGCCGTGAGAAGGGCGCCGATCCCTCCGGGATAGACGGGACCGCCGTAGACGTGCCCCCCGACGGCCTGGAAGACGGGGCACTGGAGCATGCACCCGCCGCACTTGAGGCATAGGAGAGTTTCGTGGAGGTCCTCGTCCTTGGCCGCCGCCAGCCGGCCGTTGTCGACGACGACGATATGGACCTCCCTCGGGCCGTGGACGCCGACGACGAGCTCCTTTTCGATGTCCGTCGTCTTTGACGGTCCGGTGATGTAGGAGACGTAGGACGTCATCCTCAGGCCGGACGAGCCGGTGATGAGCGCCTTGAGGAGGGTCGTCGCCTGTTCGAGCGTCTCGACGAACTTTTCCACGGAAATAAGGGCGACGTGGATGGGGGGAAGGGTCGTGGCCAGCCGGACGTTGCCCTCGTTGGAGACGATGACCAGGGTCCCGGACTCGGCGACGGCGAAATTCGCTCCTGAAAGGCCCGCCTCGGCCTCGATGAAAAAACGCCGAAGCTCCGTCCGGGCGACCTCGACGAGGGCCGGGATCTCGGCCGGGACGTTTCGGCCGAGATGACGGGAGATGAGCTCGGCGACCTCCTCCTTGGTCTTGTGGAGGGCGGGGGCGGTGATGTGGGACGGCCGCTCTCCGGCGAGCTGGACGATCCACTCGCCGAGGTCGGTCTCGACGACCTGGAGGCCTTGGGCCTCGAGATGCGCGTTGAGCCCGACTTCCTCGCTGACCATCGACTTGGACTTGACGACCCGCCTGACCCCCCGTTCGCCGAGGATGGTCGAGACGATCGTCCGGGCCTCCTCGGCGGTCGCGGCCCGATGGACCTTGGCTCCCGCCCGCTCCGCTTCCGCGGTGAAGCGGGCGATGAGCTCTTCGAGGCGGGGGAGACAGGCCCGGCGGATGGCCCGGGCCTCCTCCTTGATCTTTTCCCAGGGAATCTCCGTCCGGATTCTCTCGTACTTGCCGAAATGGCCGGCGCCGGCCTTGTCGAGGGCGCGGCGGAGGTCGGCGTCCGCCAGGGCCCGGCGGGCGGCGGATCGCTTGGACCGGCCGAACACCCGTTCACCCCTTCACGGGCGGCGAAGCGGACTTGGCCTTGGCCGACCCCATGTCTTTCAGGAATTCCTGGACGTCGACCAGGATTTCACGGGGCTTGCTTCCCTCGGACGGCCCGAGGATGCCTTCCTGCTCCATCTGGTCGATGATCCGCGAGGCCCGGGCATACCCCAGCTTGAGCTTGCGCTGGAGGTAGGAGGCCGAGGCCTGGCCGGTGTGGAGGACGAGCCGGACGGCGTCCTCGTAAAGTTCGTCCTTCTCGCCGGAGTCGCCGAACTCTCCCCCTCCCGTCTTTTGGAGAAAGCCGAAGATCCGCTCGTCGTAGTCGGGCGCGCCCTGCTTCTTGACGAAGTTGACGAGCCGCCGGACCTCGGGGATCGAGACGAAGGAGCAGTGGAGGCGGATGAGGCGGGGATAGTTGGGAGGGATGAAGAGCATGTCGCCCATGCCCAGAAGCTTTTCCGCGCCGTTGGCGTCGAGGATGACCCGGGAATCGATCTTGGACGGGACCCGGAAGGCGATCCGGCTCGAGAAATTGTTCTTGATCGTCCCGGTGATGACGTCGGTCGAAGGCCTCTGGGTGGCCAGGACGAGGTGGATGCCGACGGCCCGGGCCAGCTGGGCCAGGCGGCCGATGGCGAAATCAACGTCCTGTCCGCTGACCATGATGAGTTCGGCCAGCTCGTCGATGATGATGACGAGATAGGGCAGCGGCCGGAGGACGCGCTTCTCCTCGTCCGTCAGCCGGCCCTTTTTCTCCTGGAGGATCGAGGCGAGGTGATGGTTGTACTGGTCGATGTTCCGGACCTTGTGCTGCTGGAGGAGGAAATAGCGCTCCTCCATCTTCTTGACGGCGTCGAGGAGGACGACGGCCGCTTTCTTGGGGTCGTTGATGACGGGGGCGAAGAGATGGGGGATCCCCTCGTAAAGCGAGAACTCAAGGCGCTTGGGGTCGATGAGGATGAGCTTGACCTCGTCGGGCGAGGCCTTGTAGAGAATGCTGGCGATCAGGGCGTTGAGGGCGACGCTTTTTCCCGTCCCCGTGGCCCCGGCGACGAGGAGATGGGGCATGACCGTCAGGTCGGTGACATAGACTTCGTCGTGGACGGTCTTGCCCAGGGCGAAGGTCAGCTTGGAGGGCGAGTCCCGGAAGGCTTCGGACTCGAGGATGTCCCGGAGCTTGATGATTTCCCGCTTGTTGTTCGGGATTTCGACCCCGAGCGAGGCCTTGCCGGGAATGCGCTGGATCCGGACGGATTCGGCGCTCAGGGCCAGGGAGAGGTCCTCGGCGAGGTTGGTGATCTGGGAAATCTTGATCCCCGGCTTGGGGTAGAACTCGTAGGTCGTGATAACCGGTCCGGGATGATATTCCTTGACCTCGCCCTCGATGTCGAACTCGCGGAGCTTTTCCTCGATCAGGCGCTTCTTTTCGAGAAGCTCGCTCTTGTCGATTTCGTCGGCCGGGGTCCCGGGGTCGAGGAGGGTTAGGGGAGGCGGATTGTATCTCATCCGGCCCTCGTACTCTTCCGGGAAGAGCGGCCGTTCCGCCGGCGGGACGGGGGCCTTGGCCGGCGGCGGTTTGGGCCCGCGTTTGATCTCGGGCTTGGATTTTCGTTCCGGCCCAGGGACGGGTCCGGGTTTGGCTTCGCTGGCGGAGGCCTGAGCCGCGGCTCGTCCCTCCCCGGGCGGGGCCTTGGCCGGCCGGGGGGCCTTCGGCGGACGCACCGGCTCGGCGATTCTGATCCGGATGCCGCGCGAGGAGAAGGTGAACATCCGCCCCACGGCCAGGAAGGCTTTCCGGAACGAAAGTCCCGTGACGGCCACGACATAGACCGAGGCCGCGGCCAGGATGAATATCAAGGCCCCGGTGCCGCTGAGGGCGGCGGCCAGGCCGGAGACGAGGAGGTCGCCGACGAGGCCCCCGACCGGGAATCGGACTCCTCCCCAGAGGACGGTCCGGAAGAGGAGATGGAGGAGCGGACAGATGATGAAGAGGCCGAAAAAAGCCAGGATCGCCCGCCGGCCGAGGCGCCGACGTTCGCCGTCCAGGACGGCCCGCAGGCCGATGAACCCGATGAGGAAGGGAAGAAAGACGGCCGGGAAGCCGAATCCCTGGAGCAGGGCCTCGGCGATCCAGGCGCCGAGGTGCCCCCCCCAGTTCCGGACTTTTGTCCCGGCCGGAACGCCGGAGGCCCAGGAAGGGTCCTTGCCGTCAAAGCTGATTAGGCAGACGAAAAGATACAGGGCGACGAAGAGGAGGACGATGCCGACCGCCTCGGCCGCGGCGAGGCGGCGTTTCTCCCCTTTCTTGGGGGCCGGGGCCGGCTTTTTCGTCTTCGTCTTGCCCATCGAACTTCACGAAATTATATCACACCGCCCGACTCCGGAAATCCGGGCGGCCCTTAACGCTTTTCCGGGGCGCCGGGGAGGCCCGGCAGGGGGATCTCGATGATCTCCGGTCCGCCGGCCGATCCGGGATTGAAGTTGTTGAAGTAATAGTCATAGCCGACAAGAATCCGGAAGCCGGAGGGAGGAGCGGGAAGGGCCTCCTCGATCCCGGCGGGAGCGAAGGCGTCGGCGTCGAGAGAGCCCAGCTTTCCCGGGAAAACGACGATTTTCTTGAGGTCCTCGCCGTCGGCGCCTCGGAGGAGGACGAAGGGATTCCGGACGAAGTCCTCTCGGTAGCGGAGGCCCCCCCCGAAGACCCGGCTGCGGAGGTCCGCCGCCTCCCCCCTCCGGGTCAGGGCCACGTCCTGGAAATAGTCGTCCCCCCGCCTTCCGGGGAAACGGACGAAAACATAGTCGCAGGCCCATCGGCCGGCTTCGATGGACGACCGGTCGACGATTTCGGGAAGGGGCGCTTCCTTCCGGAAAACGCCTTCGGCGGGGGCGGAAAGGGGGTTCGGCCGCAGGGCGTACTCGTAGCCGAGATGGAGCCGGGAGCCTTCCGGAAGGGAGGCGATCGTCCCTCCGCCCTGGCCGAGAAACGCCCCCTCCGTCCTGAATTCGCCGTCGTGAAGGCGGAACCGGCCGATCTCCCGGCCTTCCGCGTCGGTCAGGCGAAGATAAGGGTTGGAGGGTTTTTCCTTGGTCTCGAAAAGCGAGGAGGCGGCCACGGCGCTGCGGACCCTCCACTCCCCATTCACCCGCTCGAGGAGAACGCTCTGGGCGTAGCGCCCGAAATTTCCCGGAAATCCATAGTGGGGGGCTCGACTGAGCCGGTAGATCCGGATGGTCGGAAAATGAATCTCGAGGAGAGGACCGCGATAGCGGGGCCGGACGGTCTTGATGAGGACGGCTTCGTGCGCGAGGCTTCGGTAGAAGGCGTTTTCCCGGGGAAACTCCCGGGGATAGGCGGTGAAGCGATCGGCCATGATATCGGAGATGAGGACGTATTCGACTTTCCGGAGGGAGAGCCATTCGAGGTCGACATCGCTCAGGGAATGGCGGAGGATGACCGTATAGCGGTCCCGGGAAATCGGAGGCCCGTAGGATTCCATGGCGATCGTCGTTCCCGGAACGATGTGCTGTTGGATCCAGTCCCGGGCCATGGTCCTCGAGTCGCGGGCGGCCAGGGCTTCGTTCATCCGGAAGACCTCCCGGGCCGAGGAGTAGAGGAGAAGGGCGGCGGCCAAGACTCCCGCGGCCCCGGCCGCGAACCGGGCCGTCCGGCGGCGGAGACGTCCGGCCGCCCGTCCGAGCCAGACGAAACAGGCGTCGAGGAACACGCCCCCGACGAGGATGAAGAACGGGGCGAGAGGCATGAGATAGCGCGTCGCCCGCGTCTTCCAGCCGGCGATGAGGAGGAACAGGACGAGGGGGAAGGACAGGAGGATCAGATCGCGCCTCCTCCGCCGGAGGAGGGCGAGGACGAGGCCGCCGAGGACGAGGAATTGGGACAGGAGGCCGACGTTCTCCCGGAACCCGTAGGCGAAGTAAAACCCCCAGCCCGACTCCTCGAGAGAAGAGCCGTAGTGTCCTTCGGTGACGAGATGACGGGTCTGCCACCGGAATTCGCTCCAGAACTTCGGGAAGTCGAGGACGATGTAGGGGGATCCGGCGAGAAAGGCGGCGGCGAAGACGAGGCCGGCCCCGATGAGCTTCGGGCTGAGGAAAATTTCCCGGCGGGGCCGGCCGGACTCCAGGACGCGGAACAGATGGGCCAGGAAAAGCGGCAGGAGCATCATCTGGCCGCCGTATTTCATGGCCATCGCGATCCCGGCGGCCAATCCGGCCAGGAGGTAATCCCTCGTCCGGCCGCCGGTCCGGATTTTCCAGATGAACCAGAAACTCAGGACGAGGAAAAAGACCATCGGGACGTCCGGCAGCATGTCGTGCGAGATCCGGTTGTGGTCCAGGGCGAAGACGAGGAGGAGGGCGGCCAGGAACCCGGCCCGCCGGCCGTACATCCGCGTTCCGATGAGATACAGGAGAAGGATCGTTCCGATCGAAAGGAGGGCCGATAGGGACCGGCCGATGAGGTAGAACACGGTCGGATCGCGGGCGAAGGCCGCCTCGAAATCCGCCGGAGACCGGAAAGCGCCGACGGTCCGGCCGGCCAAGTAGTACGACCGCCACAACCCGGCGATCATGTACATGTGGAGGGTCGGGACGTGGAAGAACCTGGGGTTGAGGTCGCCCCCGAAGAATTGCATGGCCTTGCCGGCGAACCAGTTTTCGTCGACGTGATAGGTGTGGGGAAGGCCCCAGGCGAGGCCCCGGAAACGGGTCGTCCCGGCCAGGACGAGAAGGATGAGGAAGGCGGCCGTCGGCCAGACGGTCTTCGGGCGTTTCATGCCGCGGCTAATATAGCGGAAGGATTCGGACCGCGTCAAACGAGCCCTCCCTGATCCTCGAACAACATCGCGAATGTCACGAAAGGAAGGGTCCTGTCTCGGCTCGCCGCCTTCCGTCCTCGCTTCCTGACCCGTTCGGCAACGCTTCCCAGACTTTGACTGATTTTCGACAGTCTTTCATGAGCCATTGGCTCACTTTAAGAATATGAAAATAGCATCGAATTTGATAGCCTGAGTCACGCAGATTCGAGAGCGGGTAGAGGCCGAATCAACTTGATGTCTCG
>Ga0194112_10000511_pt1 | contig 57327 bp, 57 predicted proteins | sample TA2MahC400mmetaG_FD_146191 | JGI IMG/M metagenome (GOLD analysis project Ga0194112, IMG submission 146191) | Freshwater microbial communities from Lake Tanganyika, Tanzania - TA2015016 Mahale Deep Cast 400m | ecosystem: Environmental > Aquatic > Freshwater > Lake | place: Tanzania: Lake... | reverse complement strand
CCTCGACCGCCTCCTCCACCACAGCGTCGTCGTAGTCACCGACGGCGAATCGTTCAGGATGCGCCAGGCGAGAGCGAAAGGGGGTGGTGGCCCCAAACCGAAGCCCTGATCAACCCCGAGGGGTGGGGACTTCCAGTTGGCCACCAGCGGGGACCACAACTTGGCCATTGACACGGCGATGCGTCCACTCGATTCCGCCCTGCCGCTCCGGTCGATCGAGATGTGCGAGGCGCGCGGCGGCAACTTCGCCGGGGCCCATTTCGGCGCCTCGGCGGAGGCTGCCGGAATCCGGGAGATCGTCTCGTCGGATCGCTCGCTCGATCACGTTCCGACCAGCGCTCGGATCGAGCCCTCATCGACGACTCGGCCGTCTCGGCAATGAGCCCGAGTCCGCAAGGCCCCTTCGGGAGGCCGCCGAGCCCGGGGGATGCCGGGAAGGCGCGGGCGCCGTCGGATCGTCGCGTCGGGCTTCGCGGAAGGCTGATGCCGTCTGCCTGGGTCAGCGCGGCGCTACGGCGGTGACTCCGACGGCCGCGGCGCCGGCGGCCAAGCGGGTGTCGTAGGTGATGATCCCTTCGAGGTCATCTCCGAACTCCATGGCGGCGGCGAGGTGCAGCGAGTCGAGGCTCCGCTGCGCCTCGGGATCCAGGGTCGCCGCCCGCTCGAACATCGCGGTCGTCATCTTCAGGAGGATCACCGCATCGAGCACGGCTCGCGCCTGGACCATGGCCTCAGGCGCCGCCCGGCGGGTCACCCGCAGCAATTCGGTGCGGAGCAGGTCGCTCGAGGCGATGCGATCCTGGCGAGAGGAGAGCCACGTGCGCAGTGCCCTGGAACCGGCCTCGGCTACCACCAGCCTGACCGCTGCCGACGTGTCGAGGTAGAACACGTCAGGATCGCTCCTCCTGGCGCATCTCGGCCAGCACGGCGGAGAGAGGGGGCCGGCCGCGCCGGCGCCGCGTCGGGGGGCAGCCCGTGCAAAGACCGCAGCGCCGGCCGTGCCTGGTCTCCGGCGATGAGGGTGTCGAGACGGCTTGTCTGGAGGGGGACCATTTGGGCGACGGCTCGGCCCCGATCGGTGATGGTGAGCGACTCTCCGGCGGCGGCACGAGCCACCACCGCGGAAGCGTTCTGCTTGAGGGCTCGGACTCCGATCTCAGTCATGTGCTACGTAGTAGCACAAGAGACCCGGCGCGGTGAACCAGTCGTTACCAGATGGGGTTGCTTCCTGCTTCTCTCACCAGGCCTGGTCGAGCAGGTCGGCCAGCAGGCGGGCGCTCCTCACCCCGTAGTCGGCGTAGCAGTTGTTCATCAGCACGTGGACCCGGCCCGCCTGCTCCGCCAGAGCCCTCACCCGGGGTACCCACTCCCCGAGTTCGGGCGACGTGTAGTCGTAACGGAACCTCTCGGCCGCGCCGATGCCCGGCGCCTCCCAGGTTTCCGTGTTCCTGCCGTGGAAGCGGACCTCGGCGAGCGATGCGGTGGCGGCGGCCACGGGCGGCACCGAACTGCGAAACCCCTGCGGAGCGTCCACACACACATAGGTGAGGCCGTGCTCCTCCAGCAAGGCGAGGGTGGAGCCCCGGTGCGCTTCGTCCATCCAGCGCTCCTGGCGGAACTCCACCGCCACCCGGTACTCGGAGAGGCGCTCCGCCGCCCAGGCCAGGTAGCCGTAGGCGCCTCTAGAGGGGGCCACGTAGGGGGGCAACTGGAAGAGAACCACCCCCAGCTTCCCCGCCGAGTGCAGCGGCAGGAGGGCCGACACGAAGCGATCGAACCCCTCCGCCAGCAACTCCCGCGGGAGGTCCCGGGCGTAGAGGTTCTTCCTGGCCTTCAACTCCTCCGGCAGGGCGGCGGCGATGTCCTTCCATAGCGAACGGAGCGGAGTGGGGTGCTGGGTGAGCAGGCGGAAAGCCTTGACGTCGAAGGTGAAGTCGGCCGGGGTGCGCTCCACCCAGAGCCCGGCAGTGCGCGCGGCCGGCGGGGCGTAGTAGGTGGCGTCGACCTCGACGAGAGGGAACTGGGCGGCATAGTGGGCGAGGCGCTCGGCGGCGGTCATCTGCCGGTGGGGATAGAAGGTGCCGGCTTCGATCAGGGTGGGGTCGGTCCAGGAGCAGGTGCCCAGGAAGACCCCTTGCCGGGCCAGACGGGCCACCGCCGATCCGCCGCTCATAGCCCTGAGTCTCGCGCACTCGGGAGACCGGGGCGGTCCGGGCCGGGGGTCTTCCGGCGCCCTGTGCCGCCCCTCCGGCCGGCGCAGTCGGCGAACCACCCTATCGTGATCACGTGAGGCGGGAGCCGGCGAGTTGATCGACCTGGGCAGTGGTGCCGACGCGCCGGGCCGCCGAGGGCGGCCCACCCTGGCCGCCTTCATGTCGGCCCTGCTGCCGGGAGCGGGGCAGTGGCATGCCGGGCGGCGAAGGCGGGCGGTGCTGCTGCTGGCCTGGGCCGGAGCCGGCCTGGGCGCCACCCTCTGGTTCGCCGCTCGCGGGAAGATCTACCTGCTGCGCATCTTCGTCCAGCCCCGCTGGTTGTGGGTGCTGCTGGCGGTGAACCTGCTGGTGCTGGCGGTGCGGGGGTTCGCCGTGGTGGACGCCTACCTGCTGGAGCGCCGCCGGCGCCCCGGCAGGCAACCGGGCCGGGGCTGGCCGGCTCGCATCGTCGTGGTCCTGCTCCTGGTCGCGGTGGCGGTGCCGCACGCCGTGGTGGCCTACTACGGCGTAGAAGGTATCAGCACCGTCCAGGCGCTGGCGGCGCCCGGCAAGGTGCCATCCCTGGAGGAGCGGGAGCGCGAACTGCGCGAGCAGGGGGTGCGGGAGGAGGACCTGGGCCCCACCACCACCCTCCTCCCGGTGATCACCCCTTCCACCCTCCCCCCCAACGCCTTCGAGTGGGGGAAGGAGACCTGGATCCCCGAGGACGACCTGCACCCGGTGCGGCCGGTGATCACCCCGCGTGAGGCCACTCTGTTCGAGGCGCCGTTCCCCCCCCTGCACGAGCGCCTCGAGAAGGATCGCCTCACCGTGCTCCTCGCCGGGGGCGACGCCGGGCCGGGACGGTGGAGCCTGCGCACCGACGTGATGATCGTGGCCACCATGAACCTGCAGACGGGGCGGGCGGTGCTCTTCAGCATCTCTCGCGACATGATCAACCCGCCGCTCCCGCGGGGGTGGGACCAGTCCTTCATCGACATGCAGTACAGCCTGGCGGTGAGGGAGGCCGAAAAGGCCGGAGAGGAGCCGCCGGCGCGCGAGGGTTTCGAGTCCTGCCGGTGCTTCCCGGACCGCATCAACGGCCTCTGGACCTTCACCAGCACCTGGGTGCGGACCTTCCCTCGGGCTCCCGATCCCGGCATGGAGGCGCTGCGCCAGGCCCTGAGCCTGATGCTGGGCCTGCCCATCGACTACTACGTGCTGGTCGACATGGCCGGCTTCGTCGATCTGGTGGACGCCCTCGGCGGCCTCGACCTGTACATCACCGAGACCATGGATGTCGGGTTCTCCCCGGCTCGCCCCGGTGAAGACCCGGTGGTGGTCACCATCGCCGAACCGGGCAACTACCACCTCGACGGGCATCAGGCGCTGGCCTTCGTGCGCAACCGGACCAACACCAACGACGCCGCCCGCATGCGCCGCCAGCGCTGCACGTTGCGCGCCCTGGCGGCCCAGGCGACTCCGGCCACCCTGGCGTGGCACTTCCCCCAGATCGCCCGGGCGGTGCGGGAGAGCACCACCACCAACCTGCCGCTGTCCTTCCTCCCCGATCTCATCGGCTACGCCGCGCTGCTCGACTACGACGACATCGCCACCGTGGTTTTCGGGCATCCCTACTACGCCCCGGAACTGGATTTCCGCAACCTGCCCATCGTGGACTCAGAGCGGATCCGCCGCCGGGTGCAGTCGGCTCTGGTCGAGGTGGAGACCGACGAGGGGGCAACGGGGCTCTCCGAGGAGTGCGAGGTGCTCCCCGCTCGCTGAGTGCCGGCGAACCGGGCCCGGCACCGGCAGGAGAAGTGCCGCTTCGGCCCGACGCATCGGCCGGGCACGGCAGGCCGGGCCCTCACCAGCCGAGGTGGTGACCGGCGATGGTGGCCGCGACGAAGAGCAGGCCGGCCATCACCTGGGTCCAGCCCAATGTGCGGGCCGGCACCGGGGGCCGGCCCAAAGCCGCCGACGCCCCGGCCCACAGGGCGGCGACGGCCGCGCCGGCGGTCCAGGGCACCTGCCCGCCCGCCGCCAACCCGCTCAGGGCGGCGGCGGCCACCAGGTGGGCGGCGTGGCAGGGGAGGGGTGCCGCCGACCCTCCCCGGCCCCGGCGGATCTGGGCGCGCACCAGCAGGATGGAAGGGAGGGCTCGCCCCGCCACCACCGCCCAGAGGCCGAACGCCGGGCCCGGCCCCCATCCGGCGGCCAGGGCGATGGCGGGGGCGGCAGCCCCCATGGCAATGGCCCCCGCCGCTTCGGCGGGAAAGGTGCGGCCGCGGCGGGCGAGATCGGCTCCCGCCTGGAACGCCGCCGCCGGCGCCGCGGCGAGCAGCGCCCACCAGAACGGCCCGTCGGCCAGACGGGCGGCGGCGATCAGCCCAACGGCGACGACGGCGAGGCAGACTGCCAGCACCCCTCCCGCCGCTCGGGTGCGGGGGAGGTGGCGGCGCCGGCGAACGTCTTCCGCCAGGAGGCGGAGAGGACGGCGGGCCAGGAAGACGGCGAAGGCGGCCGCCGCCAACCCCCCTCCCGCCCGGCTCGGGGCCACCGCCAGGCCCAGCAGCACGGGCTCCAGGGTGAACCCCCACCCGCCGTGCTCGGTGGGCCGGGCGGCGGCCCGCCAGATCCCCGGCTCGCCCCGGCCCACGACCCTTCCTTGCGCTCGGCTCCTCCGGTGATGCAGAAGCCCCCGGTGACGGGTCACGCCGCCGGGGGCTCGCTGCTGCAAGGTCACCCCTTGCGGGGGCCCCTTACTCCGCTGCCGCGAGGTTACTCCGGCGCAGCCCGGCACGCCACGGCGAACACCTCAGGCGGGGCGGTAAGGGAGGTAGGCCGGGTACCACATGACCTGGGAGATGACCGCCTCTACGTCCACCACGGGGTGGGCCACCCCGTCGGCCACCGCCCGTTCGGCGACGGCGTGGGCCACCCGGCGGGAGACATCGCGAACCTCGGTGATCGGCGGATACAGCGCTCCCTGGGCGAGCATGTCCTCGTCGACGCAGCGGGCCAGGGCCCGGGCGGCCGCACCGAACATGCCCGGAGTCACCCTGGTGGCCTTCGAGACCAGGACGCCAAGGCCCATGCCGGGGAAGATGAACACGTTGTTGGCCTGCCCGATGCGGTGCCGGCGACCGTCGAGCACCACATCTTCGAAGGGACTGCCGGTGGCGACGATGGCCCGCCCTTGCGACCACCGGAGGATGTCCTCTGGCACCGCCTCGGCGTTGGCGGTGGGGTTGGACATCGGCATGACGATGGGGCTCGGGCAGTATGAGGCCATCTCTCGGATGGCCGCTTCGGTGAATTGGTTCGGCCGGGCGCAGACTCCGATGAGCACCGTGGGATGGGCATGCGCCACCACCTGCTCCAGGCCGACACGGTCCCCGCGCCCCTGCCAGGTCCGCACCACCTCTCGCTTGGCGGCCATGGCCCGCGTGCGGTCATCGAGGCCCTTGTCGCCCTCGACCAGGAGGCCCTGCTGATCGATGACGAACAACCTGGCGGCCGCCTCCTCCGGCGAGCAGCCCTCGCCGACCATCTCGGCCAGGAGTTGGCGGTAGATGCCCGTACCGGCCGAACCCCCGCCGTGGATGGCGTAGACCTGGTCCCCCAGGCGACCCCCCAGGCGCCGCAGGGCGGCGAGCAGGCCGCCCACCACCATGGCGGCGGTGCCCTCGATGTCGTCGTTGAACGAGGGAACCACTTCCCGGTAGGTCTCCAGGGCGCGGAACGAGGTGACGTTGGCGAAGTCCTCCCATTGCAGCAGGGCATTGGGGAAGACCTCCTTGACCGCCATGACGAACTCCTCCACCAGCGACCAGTAGGCCTCGCCGCGCAAGCGCGGGGCGCGCCAGCCCAGGTAGAGGGGATCCCGCAGCAGCTCTTCGTTGTTCGTGCCCACGTCGAGGGAGATGGGGACGCAGAGGGAGGGGTGGATGCCGGCGGCCACGCTGTAGAGCGCCAGTTTGCCGATGGGGATCCCCATGCCCCCGCACCCCTGGTCGCCGATTCCCAGGATGCGCTCGTTGTCGGTGACCACGACCACGGCGGCCTCGCGCACCCCCCGGCAGCGCAGCGCCCGGGAGACCGAGCCACGGTCCCCGGGGGTCACGTAGATGCCGCGGGCCTGCCGGAAGAGGTGGCTCCAGTGGCGGCAGGCTTCGGCCACCGTGGGGGTGTAGACGATGGGCACCGCCTCCTGGAGGTTCTCGAGGATGAAGCGGTGGAACAGGGTCTCGTTGCGGTCGTGGAGGCTGGCCAGGTAGATGTGCTTCTCGACGGCGCTGGGCTTGGCATCCCACTGACTGCGCACCCGCGCCAGTTGGGCGTCCATGGTGCTGGTGGAGGCGGGGAGCAGTCCGCGCAGCGAGAGCGCCTCACGCTCCTCGGGGGTGAAGGCGGTGCCCTTGTTTAGCAGGGGTGTCTCGAGCAGCCGGCTTCCCCGCTCCTCCACGGGCAGGTAGAGGTCCCCGGTGATGGCGTCCATGGCCGGACGGAACCGCATGGCGAGCCGCCTTTCTTCGGATCCGGCTGGCAGCCACGCTACGCCGCGGCGGCGGCAACGGGTAGGGATCCAAGGCCCAAGGTTACGGGGCAATGGCCCCGAACCCTCCCCCGGCCGGGGCTCAGGCCGGCCGGTAGGGGATGTAGGCCGGGTACCACATCATCTGCGCAATGGTGCCCTCGACGTCGATGCATGGGGAGGCGGCCAGGCCTTCGGCCGACGCTTGGGTGGCCACGGCGTGGGCGACGCGGCGGGAGACTTCGCGGGCCGCGGTGATGGGCGGATAGAGGGTTCCCTCGGCCACCATCTCGGCGGTGATGCACCCGGCGAGGGCGTCGGCGGCGGCGAGGAACATCCCCTGGGTGGCCTTGGATGCCCGGGAGACCAGCATGCCGAGACCCACTCCGGGGAAGATCAGCATGTTGTTCGCCTGGCCGATGCGGTGCCGCCGGCCCTCGAAGACGACATCCGGGAAAGGGCTCCCGGTGGCGATGATCGCCCGTCCCTCGGACCACCGGAGGATGTCCTCGGGCACCGCCTCGGCGTTGGCGGTGGGATTGGAGAGCGGCATCACAATGGGGTGCGGCGTGTTCGCCGCCATGGTGCGGATCATGGGCTCGGTGAAGGCCCCCGCCCGGCCGCAGACGCCGAAGAGCACCGTGGCCCCGCTGTGCTCCAGCACCTGCTCCAGGGGGATGGTGTCGCCCCGTGCCCGCCAGGCCTTCAGCAGGTCGCGGTCGGCGGCGAGCCGAGCCTTGCGGGGATCCAGGTCGCGACGGCCCTGGTGGATGAGTCCCTTGCTGTCGAGGACCAGGATGCGCCGCTTCGCCTCCGCCGCGGGTACTCCTTCCCGGCCCATGGCGGCGACCAGCAGGTCGAACATCCCGTCGCCGGCGGATCCCGCTCCGTGGATCACATAGACGTGGCTGGCCAGGCTCGCCCCGGTCAACCGGCCCGTGGCCAGCATCCCGGCGAGGACGGTGGCCGCGGTGCCTTCGATGTCGTCGTTGAAGGAAGGGATCACCTCGCGGAACCGCTCGAGGTTGCGGAAGGAGGTGGTGTTGGCGAAGTCCTCCCACTGCAGCACCGCTTCGGGAAAGACCTCTTTGACGGCAGCGACGAACTCCTCGATGAAGGCGTCGTACTCCTCGCCGCGCAGGCGGGGGTGAGGCCACCCCAGGTAGAGCGGGTCGGCGAGGAGGGCCTGGTTGCCGGTGCCCACGTCGAGGGAGATGGGGACGCAGAGGGAGGGGTGGATGCCGGCGGCCACGCTGTAGAGCGCCAGTTTGCCGATGGGGATTCCCATGCCCCCGCACCCCTGGTCGCCGATGCCCAGGATGCGCTCGTTGTCGGTGGCCACCACGATGGCCGCCTCGCGGATGCCGCGCCGGCGCAGCACGCGGGCGATGTGACCGCGGTCGGCGGGGGTGAGGTAGATGCCGCGGGCGTGGCGGAAGATGCGGCTCCAGAAGCGGCAGGCTTCGGCCACCGTGGGGGTGTAAACGATGGGCACCGCTTCCTCGAGGTTCTCGAGGATGAAGCGGTGGAAGAGGGTCTCGTTGCGGTCGTGCAGGGCGGCCATGAAGATGTGCTTCTCGAGCGGGGTGGGCTTGTTCTCCCACTGCGTCCGCACCCGCTGCAGGTGCTGCTCCATGGTGCTGGTGCGGGCGGGGAGCAGTCCTTCGAGCCCCAGACTCTCGCGTTCTTCAGGGGTGAAGGCCGTGCCCTTGTTGAGGAGGGGCTCCTCGAGGAGCTGGCGGCCTCGCTCCTCCACCGGCAGGTAGACCTCCCCGGTGCTGGCTTCTACGGCGACCCGGAACCTCATCTCTGGCTGCCTTCCGCTCGGGGGTTCTCTGAATGGGCGAGGCTACACGGCCGCGCTCGCCGCTGCCGGGCTGCGGGGCGGGGTTCAGTCCCGGGTGGTGGCCCCTATCGAGCCGAGGAACTCGGCGCGGGTTTCGGGGTGGGTAAGGAAGGCTCCGGTGAGGTAGGTGGTGCGCATGTGGGCGTTGGCCTTCTGGGTGCCCCGCATCGACATGCAGAGGTGGGTAGCCCGGATGACCACACCGACGCCGAGGGGGTTGGCCAGCTCTTGTAGCAGCTCGGCGATCTGGCGGGTCATGCGCTCCTGGACCTGCAGGCGCCGGGCGAAGGTGTCGACCACCCGGGGGATCTTGGAGAGGCCCACCACCTTGTCGCGAGGGATGTAGCCGACGTGGGCTTTACCGAAGATGGGGAGGAGGTGGTGCTCGCACATGCTCCAGAAGTCGATGTCCCCCACGATCACCATCTCGGGGTAGTCCACATCGAACAGGGCGTTGTTCAGCAGCGCCACCGGGTCGACGGCGTACCCGGCCAGGATCTCGTCGTACATGCGGGCCACCCGGGAGGGGGTGTCGCGCAGTCCCTCCCGCTGCGGGTCCTCCCCGACGGCGCGCAGGATGTGGGCCACGGCGTTGGCCACTACCACCTTGCACTCCGTAGCCAGCACCGGCCCGTCGGTGAAGCTCGCCGCGACCTCTGGGGTGATCAGCATCTCGTCCATTGCCTGCTCCTCGGTACGGCTTCGGTCCCCGCCGCCCATTCTCGCGGACCCGGGCGGGTCACCCGGGCCGGGATCCCCGCAGCATTAGGCTCCCGGTGCCGTGAGAGGTGAAGGATCGGCCGAGGTCACGTTGCGGGAGGTCACCCGGGACACGGTGCGGGCGGTCTGCCGCCTGCAGGTGGGACCGGGCCAGGATGGTTTCGTGGCGCCCAACGCGGTGTCCATCGCCGAGGCCTACTTCGAGCCGAAGGCGTGGTTCCGGGCCATCTACGCCGACTCGGACCCGGTGGGCTTCGTGATGCTCTACGAGGACCCCGAGAAGGCCGAGTACTACCTGTGGCGCCTGATGATCGCCGGCGAGTACCAGGGGCGAGGCTATGGGTGGCGGGCCCTGAGGCTGGTGATCGACCGGCTCCGCTCCCTGCCGGGCGTCCGGGAGCTGCTCACTTCCTGCGTCCCCGGCGAAGGCGGCCCGCGGCCCTTCTACGAGAGGCTGGGGTTCACCGCCACCGGGGAGGTCGACGACGGCGAGGAGGTGCTGCGCCTGCCCCTCGACTGAGCCGCACCGCCTAACCTCCCGCCATGGGCCGGCGCCTGCTGCTCCACCTCTCCTTGCTGGCCGTGGTCGCGGCCGGGCTCCGCCTGGCCGTGGTGCCGGCCGAGGTGTGCCCCGAGGTCACCGCCGCTGAGGCCGAGGCCGCCGTCCACGAGGCCGCTGCCTGGCTCGCCCGCAACCAGTCGGAGGACGGGCGGTACCTGTACGGCTACCACCGCGGGCGCGACGAAGTGAGCACCGAGTACAACTTCGTTCGCCACGCCGGGGTCACCATGTCGCTGTACCAGTACGCCACCTTCTTCGAGGATGCCGCGGTACTGGCGGCGGCGAACCGGGGCCTCGACTCCATGCTGGACGAACTGATCGCTCACGCCGATTGGCTGGCGTGGCGGCCGCCGGGACACGACGTGGAACTGGGGGCCAATGCCTTGCTCACCGCCGCCCTGGTGTTCCGGCGGCAGGCGGTGGGGGACGGGGCGCATGACGCCGTTCTGCGGGGTCTGGGCCGCTTCATGCTGGCGCAGCAGCAGGCCGACGGCAGCATGCACGGCTACTGGGACCCGGTGGCCGCTCGGACCATCCCGATACCGGCAAAGTTCGCTACCGGCGAAGCCGCGTGGGCCCTCGCCTTGCTCGAAGGGGAGTTCCCCGGCGAAGGCTGGACGGAGGCGGCACTGGTCACCCTGGACTACCTGGCTCTCCACCGCGACCGGGATGAGGGCTACCTGACCCGGATGCCCGACCACTGGGCCGCCTACGCGCTGGCGGAGGTGGGCTCCGGGCATCTGGACGAGGTGCGCGCCGGGTACGCTCGGCAGTTGGCCGGCTACTTCGGGATACGGCTGCGTTTCGAGGCGCAGCGCCGGGGGACGGGCATCAACCTGCTGCTGCGCTGGGTGCCGGGCACTCCCGCCGGGGTGGGTACCGCCGGGGAGGGGATCGGCGCCCTCTGGCACCTGGCCCAGGATGAGTCCCGGATGGGCGACCTGCTCCCCAACATCGAGGATCGCCTGGCCTGCTTCGCCGGGATGATGGTGGAGCGTCAGTCCACCTCCCTGGAGGCGGCCGCCTACCCGCGGCCGGGCCTGGTGCAGGGAGCCTGGTTCTATCGGGGATTCGTGCAGATGGACGACGTGCAGCACGTGTTGTCGGGCCTGCTGGCCGCCCGCCCGCTGCTGCAGGCAAGGGAGGTGACGGGATGACGGCGGCGCTCCTGACGGTGGCCTACCTGGCCGCGTTCAACGTGGCGCGGACGCGGCTCGGGGTACCCGAAGGCGAGGCGCGCCGGGCGCGTCCCTTCGTGCTCCTGGCCGGCGTTTTGCTGGCCCTGGGCGTGGTGGTCGGGCTCGCCGCGGCCTCGGGGCCGCTGCTGCGCTCTCTGCAGATCACTCCCGAGACTTTCCGCATCGCCGCCGGCTTCACCGCCGTGGTCGCCGCCGGCGTGGTGCTGGCCGTTCCCCGCCCGGCCGACGAGCCGGTGCCGCGGCGCTGGCGGGCGGCGCTGTGGCCGGTGGCGTTCCCCCTGCTACTGGGCCCCGAGGTGCTGGTGGTCGCGGTGGCGAGCGGCGCTCGGGAAGGGGTGGCCGCCACCCTGGGGGCGGCGGGCGGTGCCCTGGCGGTGCTGATCGCCCTGGGCTTCCTGCCCCGGCGTCCGCTGCCCGACCGGGTGCTGGTGTGGGCCTCGCGAGTGCTGGGGGCGCTCCTACTCTTGGCCGGGATATGGATGGCGATCGAAGGGATCCGGGAGGTCTGAGCCTCCCGCCGCCGGACGTCGCGGCCGAGGCTGCTGCAGGGCGAGCGGTGGCGGCGGTGGCCGCCGCCCGGGCGGCGCAGGTGGTGTGGTCGTCGCTGACGCTCGGGGAGCGGCGCGCCGGCCTGCAGGCGGTGAAGCGGGCGCTGGTGAAGGCGGCGGACCACATCGTGGAGGTGGTTGCCGACGAGACGGGGAAGGCGCCCCTCGATGCGCTGGAAGGAGAGGTCCTTCCCGCCGCGGTGCAAGCCCGCTATCTGGCACGCACCGCCCATCGGCACCTCGCCCCGCGCCGGGTCGGCCCGCAACCGGTGCTCACCAAGCGAGCCTGGGTGGAGTACCGGCCGCGCGGGGTGGCCGGGGTGATCTCGCCCTGGAACTTCCCCTTCTTCCTGTCCTTCCAGCCGGCGCTCACCGCTCTGGCGGCGGGGTGTTCCGTGGTGCTCAAGCCGGCGAGCGCCACTCCCCGGTCGGGGGCCCTGGTGGCCGAGGTGGTCGACGCCGCACGCTTGCCGGAGGGCCTGGTGCAGGTGGTCCAGGGCGGGCCGGCCACCGGCCGGGCCCTGGTGGGTGCCGGGGTCGACGTGCTCTCCTTCACCGGGTCCTCGGCGGTGGGCCGGGAGGTGGCGGCGTCGGCGGCGGCCCGCCTGGTGCCCACGCTGCTGGAGTTGGGGGGAAAGCATCCCATGGTGGTGCTGGGCGACGCCGACCCCGTCCGGGCGGCACGCGGGGCGGTGTGGGGGGGATGCTTCAACGCCGGCCAGGCCTGCGTCTCGGTGGAGAGGGTGTATGTGGTGGCGGAGGCGTACGAGGAGTTCTTGGCCGCGCTGCGCCGCGCCGTGGCCGAGGTGGAAGCCTCCGCGCAGCCGCCTCGCGGGATCGGCCCGGTCTTCGGGCCGGGCCAGATGGAGGTGGTGGAAGCCCAGGTGGCGGAGGCGGTGGCCGCCGGGGCGATCCTTCTCTCCGGGGGTCGGCGGGTGGGGGAGTCCTTCTACGAGCCCACGGTGCTGCTCGGGGTGGATCACTCTATGGCGGTGATGCGCGAAGAGACCTTCGGCCCGGTGCTGCCGGTGATGCGGGTGGCGAACGAGGAGGAGGCGGTAGCTCGAGCCAACGACTCCCCTTATGGCCTGCATGCCTCGGTGTGGTCGGGCGACCCCGATGCGGCGAGGCGGGTGGCAGCCCGACTCCGGGCGGGGACGGTGGCCATCAACGACGCTCTGGTCAACTACGGCATTCCGGGGCTGCCCTTCGGCGGGGTGGGGGACTCCGGCTGGGGACGCATGGGGGGAGCCGAGGGGGTGCAGGGCTTCTGCGACCTGGTGGCGGTGACCGAGCCCCGCTGGCGGCGCCGACGCGAGGCCTACTGGTTCCCGCGGCGGGGCGGCATGAGGCTGCGGAGGGGCCTGCTGCGCCTGCTGGCGGGCCGTTGAGGCGGGGGCCCGCTCTCAGTCCAGGGCGGCGCGTACCCGGCTCTCGGCCTCGGTCATGAGAGTGCCCGCTGCTTTGACCGCTTCGATGGCGGCCAGAGTGGGATACCCGGCGGCGTGCTCCTGCTGGAAGCGGCGGGCGAAGCCGCCGCCGCGAATGTCCTCGAGCACCGCGCCGAACATGCGATGCATCGCCTCGCGGTCCACCTCCAGCGTGCGAACGAAGCCCCCGTACTGGGCCACCGCCCCGTGCCAGCCCACCGACTCCATGAACCCGGCCTCGGCGAAGGCCTGGAAGGTGCGTGCCATCTCGCCCGACATGTACATCTCGAGGACCATGGCCTCGGCCGGCAGGCCCGCCCCCACACCCATCATGAAGGCCAACTGGATGGCCGTGCCCAGGTAGGGCCCCACCGTCTGCTCGATGAGCAGGTCGAGCAGGGCCTCCTGGCGAGCGGCGAGGGGCATGGCTCCTCTGCGGAGGCATCCGGAGGCGTGGGCCAGGGCCAGGAGCCGGCGGGTGGCCTGGCCGGAAGCATCCTGCTCCACCGACACATACCCGAAGAACCCGGTGCCGTCCAGGTAGGAGCGGCGTACTTCCTCGCCCAGCATGCGGGGCGCCAGCATCAGGACGTCGACGAAGTCGGGCACCTCGATGAGCCCGAAGGCCAGCACGTAGCCCGAAGCGAAGGCCACGGCCGCGCCGGGACGGAGATGCGGGCGCATCTCCCCGGCGAAGCACTCCGGAGTCGCCTCGTCGGGGAGGAGCACGTAGACCAATCCCGCCGCCGCCACCGCGTCGGCGATGTCCAGCGTATCGAAGCCATCGTCGTCGGCGGCACCCCGGTAGTCGTCGTCGATGTTGCCCACCACCACCTCGAGACCGGAGTCGCGCAGGTTGAGCGCCATCGACCGGCCCAGGTTGCCGTAGCCGATCACCGCCACACAGGTCCCGCGCAGGGCCGACGGGTCGGCGTCCCGTTCCCGGTAGAAGGTCACCTCGCTCATGCCGCCTCCTGGTCGCGCCCGGCGATGGTAACTACCGAGGGCCGCCTCTCCCGGAGGCAGGTGGCGACGGCTACCCTCCCGGCGTCACCGACGGGAGGACTGAGTGATCAGGGCGCGCATCACCGGGGTGGGCTCGTGCCTGCCGCCGCGGGTGGTCGGCAACGACGATCTGGCCGCGGTCATGGACACCTCCGATGAGTGGATCGTGCAGCGCACCGGCATCCGGGAGCGCCGCTGGGTAGCCCCCGACGTCACCACCTCCGACCTGGCCCTGGAGGCCTCGCAAGAAGCCCTGGCCGACGCCGGCCTCTCGGGGTCGGACCTCGACATGGTCATCCTGGCCACCCTGAGCCCCGACCACGAGTTCCCGGGGACGGCGTGCTTCCTGCAGGCCAAGCTGGGGGTCTCCGGACAGCCCGCCCTCGACGTGCGCCAGCAGTGCACCGGGTTCGTCTACGCCGTCTCGATCGCCGACCAGTACCTGCGCACCGGATTCGCCCGGCGCATTCTGGTGGTGGGAGCCGAGGTGCATTCCAAGGGGCTCGACATCTCCACCACAGGTCGCGACGTGGCCGTGCTCTTCGGCGACGGGGCCGGGGCGGTGGTCCTCGAAGCCGGCGAAACCGACGATCCCGCCGCTCCCGGCATCCTCAGCACCCACTTGCACGCCGACGGGTCCGGGGCCGGGGACCTGTGGCTGCCCGCTCCGGGCATGGCCTACGAGCGGTTCATGTCGGCCGACCTGCTGGAGCGCCGGCTGCACTTCCCGCAGATGAACGGCCGGGCGGTGTACGTCAACGCGGTGAAGCGCATGGCCGAGGCAGTGGTGGAGTCGCTGGCGGCCAATGGTCTGGGGGTGGACGACGTGGACCTGTTCCTCTTCCACCAGGCCAACCTGCGCATCAACGAGGCGGTCACCGAGCGGCTCGGCCTGCTTCCGGAGCGGGTGTTCAACACCATCGACCGCTTCGCCAACACCACCGCGGCCACCATCCCTCTGGGCCTCCACGAAGCTCTGAAGGCGGGACTCCTCCGCGAGGGGATGGTGGTCTGCGGCGCCGCCTTCGGGAGCGGCTTCACCTGGGGGTCGTTCCTGCTGCGCTGGTGAGGCGGGCCACCCCGGTGCCGGCGGTCAGGGCTCCGTGGGGGGCGGGGTGGGGCACTTGGGGCCGAATTCGATGACCTCGAACAGGCCGGTGTAGTGCCAGGTCCACTTCTCGGTGGTCTGTTCCCCAAGGGGATTAGTGATGTAGCGGTAGTAGTCCACCGACCACCCTCCCGATCCGGCCGACTTCACCCGCTCGGTGTCGCAGGGGAGGTCGGGGTTGGCTTCGCGGCGGGTGCGGATGCCGGAGAAGTTGTAGCGGTTCGAGAGGCCGGCCTCCACCTGCAGCCCGCCGTTGTCCCCGTAGATCTTGGCCGTCACCGAGGTGTCGGTGTAGGTGGCGCGGATGACGATGGCGTTCCCGGTGTTGTTGCGGAACTTGAGGTCGGGCTCGAGCCACCCGAGAGTGGCCTCACGACCCTCGGGATAGCGTGAGATCCAGGTGGAATGCGGGGTGTGGGCGACGTCCTCGAGGCCGGCGAAGAAGGCGGCGTTGTACAGGGTGGTGGTCCACTGGCTGGTCCCCCCGCCGATGTTGATGATGCTGTCGCAGCACTCCAGGACCCCTTTGATGATCGCCGGGGCGGGGACGTAGCCCTTGGCCGAGGTGCGCTGTCCCACATGAGCGTTGAGCGAGAAGACCTCCCCCGGCATCACCATGGCGCCGTCGGTGGCGCGGGCGATCAGTTGGATGTTGGTGACCCGGGCCTCGCAGCAGTTGTGGGGGGTGGTGAACTCGCCGATGAGCCCGGTGATGCCGAGGGCCTCTATGTCGGCGGTGGTGACTTCGGGCTCGGCCCCTTCCCGGTAAGCCAGATCGGAGGTGCGCCGGGGCGACCGGGCAGCCTGGTCCACCTCGGCGGCGAGGGCTTCGGGGTCGGGTTCCTGAGTGGCCACGCTGGGGATGATGGTGACTTCGTCCGTCTCGACGTCGATGATCAGTTCGGCATTCACCGGCTCGGTGGAGAGTCGCGCCATATGGGGCTCGAGGAAGGCCTGCAGCGGTTCCGGGTCCCAGGAGAAGGTGAATACGGGAGGGGAGACGGCGTCGTCGCGGGCCACGGAGAGCGAGCGGCCGAGTACGGCGGGTGGGATGGTCAGCCGGTCCTCCGTCGGGGCGCTGATCAGGCTGACGCCGTCACCGATCAGGCCCTGTGCCTCGGCGATCACGGCGTCGATGTCGGCCTCGGTGAGCGGGGGAGTGAGCGGGCGGCTGGGCAAATCGACGCCACGCCGGTCGGGGTCGCCCAGGGCGGTTCCGAGCAGGGCGGCGGCCGGGTCGCGCTCGATGCCTACCCCGGCCTCCGGGTAGCGGAAGACGACCCGGCCGTCGGCCACCGCCACCTCTCCGGGGAAGGGAGGATGGTCGATGCCTTCCACCTCCCAGGCGGCGATGATCTCGGCGAGGGCGGCCTCGTCGTAGCTGTACGGGAGGTCCAGGGGGAGGACTTCCCGGTCGAAGAAGTGGCGCACCCACCAGACGAACTGGTTGCCCAGGTGCCCCTCGCGCCCCGGCTCCATGGCGCGGTCGACGATGGCTACCTCATCGATGTCGAAGGAGACTGCCCTCGGGTCGAGGGCGAAACTGCGGCCGGCGACGGTGACCGGCACCGGGGTGGCCGCCAGGCGGTCTTCCAGCCGGCGGACGGCTGCCAGGGCGTCCCCCCGGCTGAGGTCGCCCAAATCGACGTCGGCCACGGTCACCCGGCCCAGCACCTGGCCGCCGTTGCTCAGGCGATCCCCGGCGAACCCCAGGCCCACGAGCAGGGCCAGGGCGACGGGCACCGAGGCAGCGATGAGGGTGATGCGGAGGGGCTTCGACATGACTGCGGCTCGGGGATGATAACGGCGGTTCGGAGTAGTGGTCGTCGGTCGGCGGGAAGGCGTCGAAGACGGGGCCGTCGCGGCGCCGGTACGCTGGCGGCCATGCCGGGCTCGCCCTTTCTGCCCACGGGCCGCTCCGACGTCGTGGGCCGCATCGACGAACTCGGCATGTTCCCCGCTCCGGGCATCCGGGAGCGCCGCGTCTTCGTGTGGCGGCCCCCCGGCTACGACGCCGGCACGGCCCATCCCGTCGTCTACATGCACGACGGCCAGAACCTGGTCGACCCGCGTACGGCGTCGTTCGGGGCCGACTGGCAGGTGGACGAAGTGGCGGCCGGGCTCATCGCGGCGGGCCGCATCCCGCCCATCCTCGTCGTGGGCGCCGAGTGCACCGCCGAGCGGCGGGAGGAGTACGGGGAGGGGAGCGCCGGCCGGGCCTACCTGAGATTCCTGGTCGAAGGGCTGAAGCCTCTGATCGACGCCCGCTACCCGACGCTCCCCGGCCGGGAGTCCACGATGGTGATGGGCTCCTCCATGGGAGGCCTCATCTCCTTCCTGGCCCTCTACCACTGCGGGGAGACCTTCGGCGGCGCCGGGTGCCTCTCGCCGGCTTTCTCGCCGGGCCTGTGCGCCGGGGTGGCGGATGCGGCCTGGCCGGACCGGCCTTTCCGCCTCTACCTCGACAACGGTGGAGTGGGACTGGACGCCGAACTCCAACCCGGGCTGGAAGGCATGCTCGCCGTGCTCGAGGCGAAGGGCTTCCGGCGGGGGAAAGGCCTCGACGTGGTGGTGGACCCGGCCGCGGAGCACTTCGAAGACGCCTGGGCGGCCCGGGTGTGGCGCCCTCTGGAGTTCCTCTTCGCGGCGGGTTAGGGGCCGCGCTGATTGGGCGAGCGGAGCGAGCCCCATCCGCCGGACCCCCGCCCGAAGGCGCAGCTTCTTCGGGCGGAACAGACCAGACGGCGGGCGAAGCCCACCGCCTATCCGCTAGCCCCCTTAGGGCGTTTCCTCGGCCCGGCGCGAGCGCAGTTGGCCGCAGGCGGCGTCGATCCCGCGACCGCGGGTGTCGCGCTGGGTGACATTCGCCCCGGCGCGCCTGACCTGTTCCACGAAGGCGCGGACCCGCTCCGGCGGCGGGGCGCGGTGGCGGGAGGCCGGGGTGGGGTTCAGCGGTATGACGTTGGCGTGGGCGCGCAGTTCTACGGCGATGGCGGCCAGGCCGCGCGCCTGTTCCGGGGTGTCGTTCACCCCGGAGATCAGCGTCCACTCCAGAGTCACCCGCCGGCCTCGCCCGGCGGAGAAGCGCCGCGCCGCCTCCACCAGGTCGTCGATGGGGTAGCGGCGGGCCAGGGGCACCAGGGCGGCCCGGGTGTCGTCGTCGGCGGCGTGGAGGCTCAGCGCCAGGGTGACCGGCCACGGTTCCGCGGCGAGGCGCAGCATCCCCGGGATCACGCCCACGGTCGACACCGTGATGGCTCGTCCCGAGAGGCCCATCTCCTCGACGAGGCGGCGCAGCGCCTCCCGGAGGTTCTCGTAGTTGGCCAGCGGCTCGCCCATGCCCATGAAGACGACGTTCCCCAGGCGGTCCGGCCCGCCGGGCAGGGGCCGGGCCCGCAGGCGGGCGGCGGCGTAGGCGGCCTGGGCCACCATCTCGCCGGCCTGCAGGTGGCGTTCGAAACCGAACTGACCGGTGGCGCAGAAGCTGCATCCCATGGCGCAGCCCGCCTGGCTCGACAGGCAGAGCGTGGTGCGGCGGGGGTAGGCCATCAGAACCGCCTCGTACGAGGCACCGTCGGGGGCGCGCAGCAGCCACTTCACCGTGCTTCCCCGGTCGCCCGCCTGCTCGGCTTCGACGGCGAAGGGCCAGAGGGGCTCGAGGCGAGGGCGGAGCGCCGCCGGCAGGGAGGTCATGGCATCGGCGGTGAGCACCGGCGTGCGGTACAGCCAGCGCCGGAGCTGGCGCACCCGGTAGGCAGGCTCCTCAGGGAACAGCGACCCCAGGTCTTCGGGCGGGGTGAGGTAGGGCACCGGGCGGTCAGTCGCCGCCGAGAGCCGCGGCTTGAGCGATCCAGTCGGCGGCGCGTGCGGCTGGAATCCCGGCGGCGGCGGCGACCCGGGCCGGTGGTGCCGCCGCCAGAGCGGCGAAGGTCGCCAGGCCGGCCTCCTCGAGGCGCGCCCGGTAGACCGGGCCGATGCCCTTGATCGCAGCCAGGTCGCCGGCGGCGGGGAGGGGCGCGGAGGACGCAGGCGGCTCCCCGGCGGGCGTCTCCGGTGATCCCAGGCGCACCGGAGCCGCCAGGCGCTCGCGGATTCGGGAGACGGCCGCGACCACCCCGGCGATCACGGCGACGAACAGCAGGAAGCGAAGCAGTTTCTTCATCGGAGCCTCCAGGCACGAGTGTACCCCGGAGGCGCGGGCGCGGGACCGGTAGCATGACGGGTGACCCAGTCGGAGATCCACATGCGCCGGCTCCTTCCCCTGCTCACCCTGCTCGGGCTGATCCTCGTCGCGGTACCGGCAGTTGCCCAGGCCGGCAGGCCGTTCCGGCCGGGCGGCTGCGCCGCGGCTTTCCCGGAGGCGGCCTTCGACACCGCCGCCCGCACCGGGCCGGTGGTGGTGCGCGGCGCGGGGGTGAACGTCGAGATGACCGAGCGCTTCGCCGGCGAGTTCTCGTTGATCGTGCAGTGGCTGGAGGCCGACATCGGACCTCTGGACGGGGTGGAGGTCTGTCTGTTCGCCGACGAGATAGCCCTCGATGCGGAGGCGCTGGGCTGGTACTCGGACCACCCGCTGCGCGCGGTGGCTTTTGGGGAGTTGGGGGCGGTGGCCGTCTCCGCCTGGATGACCCGCTACCTGCAGGATGCCGGGGTCGTGGGACTGATCCACATCGCCCTCTGGCGGGCGAGCGGCGGCGACTACCCGCAGCCCTTCGCCGACGACGTCATCGGCTGGTACCTCGGCCGGCTGGACGGCACCACCGAGGCCATCCACAGCATCTTCCTCAGGCAGAACATCGGGCTGCGGGAGCCGTGGCCCCCGTTCCCCTGGGCCATCAGCACCCTGGCCGATCCCATCCTGTGGCGTCCGGAGTTCGGCTACGGGGGAGCGGGGGACTTCACCTCCTTCGTGGTGGCCGCCGAGGGGGCGGGCTACCTGGCCTCTCCAGATCCGGACCGTCTGGCGGCTCTCGACGAGGGCTGGCGACAGGCCCTCTTCGACGAGTCGGGGGCCATTCCCGGGGGATCCAAGGGGTGGATTGCCGGCGTGGCGGCGACCGCGGTCCTGCTGGCGGCGGCGGTCGGCTTCGCCTGGATGGGTCGGCGCTCGCGGCTGCAGGCGGAGATGGCGCTGCGCCGACTGGCTCTGGCGCCCGCGGCGGACGGCCCGGGCGACGGTGGGGGCGCGGCGGTGCGGCCCTCAGTGGGCGGCGGCCTGCGCCGTCGCCACGCGGGGGTCGGCGGCCGCGGTGCGAGTCCCGTCGGCGGCGACCGCGATCATGGAAACCGGACCCCAGCCGGGGGCCAGGGCCGGGCCCGCGGCCACCGGGTGCCCCAGACGGCGCAGCCCGGCGACGAGATCTTCCGGCATCCGGGATTCCGCGACGACGAGTGACCCGGTTCCCGGCCCGCTCTCGAGGTGCCAACGCGGGTGGGCCTGGGCCTCGGCCGGGGACAGCCCGGCGGCGAACAGCAGAGCCGCCGCCTGCAGCAGGTACTGGGGTTGCTGGTAGCCGCCCCGGGTGCCCAGCAGCAGGGCGAGGTGCCCCTCCCGGGTCCACAAGGTGGGAGAGAGGGTGTGCCGGGGGCGCTTCCCCGGCCCCGCCTCGTTCGGGTGGCCGGGCTGCAGAGTGAAGCAGGCGCCCCGGTTGTGGAGCCAGACGCCGGTGGCTCCGGCCGCCAGTCCGCTGCCGATGCCGGTGAAGTTGGACTGGATGAGCGAGACCCCCATGCCGGCGGCGTCGAGCACCGCCAGGTAGGCGGTACCTCCGGGCTCGGGCGAGGGTGGGGGATGGTGGGCGGCGCGATCGGGGCGGATCGAGGCGAGGAGGGAGCGAAGCCGCTCGGGTTCCAGGAGGCGCTCGGCAGGCAGGGGCAGGTGCCCCGGGTCGGCCACCAGGTGGTCGCCTTCGGCGGCCACCGCCCGGTAGCACTCGATCACGGCATGGTGGAAGGCGGCCTCGCCCGGATCGGCGCAGCGGAGAGCCCGCTCCAGGAGCCAGGAGGCCGCCCCGGTCAGGTAGCCCTGGCTGTTGGGCGGCACCGTCCAGAAGCGCCGGCCGAAGACGTCCAGGCCGATGGGTGGCATCCACTCGGCCTGAGACCGGGCGAAATCGGCGGCGTTGATGCCGCCGCCGGTCACCGCAGTGAGGGCGATGCCGGGCTCTCCTCCGTAGAAGGCCTCGCGGCCTCCGTCGCCGATGGACCGCAGGGTGGCCGCCAGGAGCGGGCGGCGCAGGGTGGTGCCCGTGCGGGCCGGGAGCCCGGCGGGGTAGAGGTCGGATGCCGAAGGCTGTGCCGCCAGCCTGGGGTGAAGCCGCGCGAGGGCGTCGGCCAGGTCGGCGGAGACGGGGAAGCCCTCCTCGCCCAGGCGGATGGCGGGGGCGAGCAAGGCGGTGAGCGGCAGGCTGCCGTGCCGGGTCGCCAGGGCCAGCCAGCCATCCACGCAGCCGGGCACCGTCACCGCTTCGGGGGCGTCATGCGGAACCCGAGCGTGGCCGGCGACTCGCAGCGCGGAGGCGCTCAACCCCGATCCGGCCCGGCCGGAGGCGTTGAGGGCGTCCGGGACGGAAGCCCCGGGCCGGTGCACCAGGGCGAAGAGATCGCCTCCCGGCCCGCAGGTGGTGGGGTCGACCATGCCCTGCACGGCGTTGGCGGCGATCGCCGCGTCGGCGGCATTCCCCCCGGCCGCCAGCATCTCCACGGCGGCGGCGGTGGCCAGGTGGTGCGGGGTCACCGCCACTCCGCCTCGACCGGTTACGGCGGAGACGGCGGGGCGGGAGGGAGCGGGCACCGGGAAGGGCACGGCCGCCCAACCTAGCGAAGGCGGGCCTCAGTCGGGGCGAACGATGCGGCGGTTGAGGGCGTCGAGCACGGCGCGCACCGTGGCCTCGGCGTCGTCTCCCTGGCTCAGCGCGGACCCCACTGCCACCGCCTCGCCGCGCGACCCGGTGCTGAGCACCACCACCACGATCACCCGGCGCATCCCTACTGCCGGGGCGCCGACGGCGTCGAGCGCCAGGGCCTCGTCGCCCACGATGCGCTCCACCGCTCGAAGGGCCGCCTCGCCCACCAGGCGCAGTCGAGCGGAGGCGGCGGCCGGCCCGGTGGCCGTGCCGGAGTACTCCTCTCCGTGCCAGCGCAGGGACACCGCCACCGTGGTGCGGGCCCCTTCGGGGATCTCGTGCACCCCGAGGATGGCCGGGCGGTCCTCCTCGGGACGGATGCGGTCCGGCCCGATCTGCACCACCGAGATGATGCGGCGGTCCAGGTCTACCCCGAAGCGGGCCAGGGCCAGCGTCTGCACGTCGCGGACTACCTGCTTGGCCGCCTTGTCGGGGGCGGCGAGCACGTGGACCTCGCGCACCCGGGAGCGGTCGCCGCTCACCCGCACCGCGTGCACCGAGGGCAACCGGGCGAGGGTCTCCTCGAGTTCCCTGAAGTCCATGCCTCCGCCTTCCCCAGCACCGCCCGGCCACATAGCGTAGTCGGTGCGGCAACGGTCTGTCATGCGGTGGCGGGTGGCGGGAGGGAGCGCCCGCGAACTCCCGGCCGGCGGGGGTACAGTGTCCCCGGCCGGCCCGTGCCGGCCGGGTAGCAGGAGCGGTCGCGAGAGGGTGAAGGTCGGCGGTGATCCTGCCGATGAGCCACCCGAGCGGACGGCCGTTCCGGAGACGGGCCGCCCGGGTCAACCTACGGACGAGCAAACCCCAAGAGAAGAGCGAAGCGGAGCGCCGCCGCCGGAGTAGCGCCGGCGTCGAGCCTCGAAGAAGGGGGTCGGTAGGTGAGCCGGAAGGTCGACCGCGTCGAAGACGAAGAGTCACCGAGCTGCCTGCCGAGCCTCCGGTGAACTGGAGGATCGGTTAGGCCGGGACCCGGGCGCCCGCTACCCATATGAGCCTACGAGCACGGGACCGGACCACCTTCCCCGCGGTGGTGTTGGGCGCCGCCGGCGCGGCGGCGCTCGTTTTGCTCGTTCGGTTTCAGTCGCTCCCCCGGCCGCTGTGGCTGTGGGGAGCCCTCGCCGCCGCTTACGTGGCTCTGGAGTACGCCGCCGTGGAGGTGGGCGACCGCCTCCTGGTCAGTTCCGCAGTGGCGGTGGCCTTCGGCACGGCGGTGGTGATGGGACCGCAGAGCGGGGTGCTGGCGGTGGCGCTGATGGCCGCCCTGGCGCTGGTGCATCCCTCCTACTTCGCCCGGCGGCGCTGGACCCTGCCGGTGGCCAACTTCGGCCAGTTGGTGCTCTCCTCCACGGTGGGCGTGGGGCTCCTGGCGGCGCTGCTGCCGGCGGGGCCGGTGACCCGGGCCGCCGTGCCCCGCATCCTGGCCGCCACCGTCCCCGCCGCCCTGGCCTACGACTGGGTGAACTTCTACCTGGTGGCCTTCATGACCCGGCGCCTGTACCCGGACCGGCCGCCGGAGGCGTGGTCGGCCCTGCGCGCCAACCACCTGGCCATGACGCTGCTGGCCGTGGTCGGCAGCCTGGCCGGGGCGGCGTACCTGCTGGTGGGGCCGGTGATCCTTCCGCTGGTCGGCCTGACTTTCGTGGCGGGGCACGTCGGGTTCGCCTCCTACGCCCGGGTGCGCCGGGCCCACCTGGACACGGTGCACGGCTTCGTGAAGGCCGTCGAGGCCCTCGATCCGTACACCCGGGGCCACACCGACCGGGTGCTCCACCTGGTGTCGGTCGCCGGGACGGAGTTGGGGCTGGATCCCGGCCGCATGGAGCGCCTGCGCTCCGCCGCCCTCCTCCACGACGTAGGCAAGCTGGCGGTGCCGGCCGCCCTGTTGCGCCGGACCGAACCGCTCGGCCCGGCGGAGGAGGCGGCGGTGGCCCGTCACATGAGGGTGGTCGAGGACCTGCTGGCCGGGATCGACGTGCTGGCGCCGGCGGTGCGCCTCATCGAAGAATCCCATCGGGTGGCGGTGGGGGGGCGCGGGTCTGTCGAAGCGCGGGTGTTGGCGGTGGCCGACTCCTTCGACGGGATGACCAGCACGCGTTCCTATCGGGCCGCTCTGACCCAGGCTGAGGCCTTCGCCCGGCTGCGGGAGCGGGCCGCCGCCCTCGGCGGGGAGGTCGTCGAGGCGCTCATTGGCGGGATAACCCGCCGCGGGGAGGCCTACGGCGCCCCCGACGACGCCAGCGCCGCCGAGGTGGCCCGCCTGGTCAAGGAGCGTGCCCTCCGTGCCTGAGCGCTTCTCCTGGCGAGCGGTCGCGGCCGGCGCGGTAGGCGCCGCCGGGCTGGCGGCGGCCATCGGGCGCGGGGAGGCAACGGCCGCGGTGGTCCTCGCCGCCGCCTTCGCCCTGGGGCACCTCTTCCCCTTGCGCTTCGGCGGCGGGAGGCTGCAGCCGGTGGGCCCGGCGGTCGCCACGGCAGCCGTGCTGAGCCAGCTGCTGGTGCCCCTGTTGTGGGGCGCGGCGATGGGCGTGCCTCTGGGCTGGGTGGCGGCTCGTCTCCGCTTCGGCGAGCGGCAGGCGGCCGACCTCGTGCCGGGCGAAGCCGCCGGGCTGGCCGGCTTCGTGGGCGTCTTCGCTCTCCTGGAGGCGCCGGTGGCCCACCGCAGCGGTCCCTGGGGGCAGCTGGCGGTGTTGGTCGCGGCGATGGTGGCCTGGTACCTGGCGTCGGCGGCGGCGCGCGCCGCCTGGACCGGCACGCGGCGGCGGCTCTCCGGCGGGCTGCTCTGGCGGACCGCTTTGTCCGAGTGGCCGGTCTACCTCGTGCTGGTGGCGGCGGGAAGCCTCTACGGGCTCACCGCCCCGGCGCTGGGGGCCTGGGCCGTGCTCCTGGCGGGTCTGCCGTACGGCTTCGCCCACCTGGCCTTCGGCCGCCTGGCGGCCAGCGACCTGACCTATCGGCAGACGATCCGGGTCCTGGGAAAGGTGCCGGAGGCCGGCGGCCTCTCGCCCCCCGGTCACGCCGAGCGCTCCGCCGAGGTGGCGGTGGCCCTGACCGGGGAACTGGGGATGCGGGCTCAGGCAAGCCGCCGGGTGGAGCAAGCCGCCTTCCTGGCCGACATCGGGAGGGTGGCGATGGCGGGGGTGATGCCGACCCCCGGCCGGGTGGTCACCACGGCGGACCTCGCCCGGTGGAGCGCCGCCATCGTTGCTGCCGCTCCCACCCTGGAGCCGGTAGCGGCGCTGGTGGCCCAGTCGTCCCATCCCTACCGCCGCCCCGGGGAGGAGCGTGATCCCGGCGTGTCTCCTGCCGCCCAGGTGGTGAAGGTGGCCACCGCCTACGACTACGCCGTGGGCGGCGGCATGGAACCCGGCGACGCGCTGGAGATCCTCCATCAGGGCAGCGCCTACGAGTACGACCCCGCAGTGCTCGCCGCCCTCCGCCGAGTGCTGCGTCGCCGGGGCGTCGCCGGGGTCTGAGGCGGCCGCTACCCGGCCAGGTAGCGGGTCACGAGGGCTTCGATGTCGGCGGCCGTCAGGGCGCCGAAGTGTGCCCCGATGAGGGTGCCGTCGGCGGCGATGAGGAAGGTGGCGGGGAGCCCGGGCGAGGGGAAGGCGGCGTCCAACGTGCCGTCGAGGTCGGCCCCGGTCGGATAGGTCGCCCCGAGTTCGGCCACCGCCGCCGCCGCGGCCGCGGGCTCGTCCTGGACGGCAACCCCGAGGAAGAGCACCTGGGGATGACGGCGGGCGGCGGCCTCGATCCGGGGGATCTCCTCGCGGCACGGCGGGCACCAGGAGGCCCACAGGTTCAACACCACCGGTCGTCCGTCCCGGCTCAGGTGCCGCGTCAGGCTGAAACTGGTGCCGTCGAACAGAGCCACCTCGAAGACCGGGGCAGGCGGGCGGGCCTCGCTGGTACTGGGAGAGGCGAGCGAGTCTGCCGGGGCGGTGAGTTGCGGAGCCGCGCTTCCGCAAGCGGCGGCCGACAGGGCGAGGACGGCGGCGGGGAGCAGGGCGCGGAGGGCACCGGGGCGCATGTCTGAGAACCCTAGGGGTGGGCGGGCAGGGAGACGCGCCTTTTGCGGCGCTCGGGCCGCCGCGTCGGCCCCCGGGGCACGCCCGGCTTCAGCCGGCGGCGTGAGCCGCAGCCATCCGCCGCAGGACCATGGCGAGGATGCCGCCGTGGTGCAGGTACTCCACCTCGACGGGGGTGTCGACCCGGGCCACGGCGTCGAAGGCCACCAGGGAGCCGTCGGTCCTCCGGGCCGCCACCCGGAGTGGAGAGCGGGGGCTCAGCCCTTCGTCGAGGCCCACGTCGTAGGTCTCGGTGCCGTCGAGGCCCAGGGAGGCGGCGTCGGCGCCCGCCGGGTAGGTGAGGGGGAGGATGCCCATCATGACCAGGTTGGAGCGGTGGATGCGCTCGAAGGATTCCGCCAGCACCGCCCGGACTCCGAGCAGGTACGGGCCCTTCGCCGCCCAGTCGCGCGAGGAACCCATGCCATAGTCCTTGCCGGCCAGCACCAGCAGGGGGATCCCGGCCCGGCCGTAGGACGCCGCCGCGTCGAAGACCGGCTTCGCCGTGCCGTCGGTGAAGTCGGTGGTGTACCCGCCTTCGGTCCCGGGCGCCAGGCGGTTGCGGATGCGGGGGTTGGCGAAGGTGCCCCGCACCATCACCCGGTCGTTGCCCCGGCGGGACCCGTAGGAGTTGAAGTCCGCAGGGGCCACCCCCTGCGAGATCAGGTAGCGGCCCGCCGGCGAGTCGGGGTGGATGGAGCCGGCCGGGCTGATGTGGTCGGTGGTCACCGAATCCCCCAGGAACAACAGGACGCGCCCCCCCCGGATGGGACCGAGCGGGGCCGGGGCGGCGGCGAAGTCGGCGAAGAAGGGCGGCTCCTGGATGTAGGTGCTCCCGGGGTCCCAGGCGTACCGGCTGCCGGCGGGCGCCTCCACCTGCTCCCACTCCGGTGAACCGGAGAACACCTGCGCGTACTGCTCCCGGAACTGGTCGGCGGAGAGCGCTCGGGCGACTACGGCGGCGATCTCATCGCCGGTCGGCCAGAGGTCGCGCAGGAAGACGGGGCGCCCCTCCCGGTCATGGCCCAGGGGATCGGCGGTGAGGTCGAGGTCGACGGTGCCCGCCAGGGCGTAGGCCACCACCAGGGGGGGGGAGGCCAGGTAGTTGGCTCGCACGTCGGGTGAGATCCGCCCCTCGAAGTTGCGGTTGCCCGACAGCACGGCGGCCGCCACCAGTTGGTGGGTGCGGACGGCGGCGGCCACGGGTTCGGGGAGCGGCCCGGAGTTGCCGATGCAGGTGGTGCAGCCGTAGCCCACGACGTGGAAGCCGAGCGCTTCGAGGTCCTCCATGAGGCCGGCCGCGGCGAGGTAGCGGGTCACCACCGTGGAGCCGGGGGCGAAGGAGGTCTTCACCCAGGGCCGGGGGGAAAGGCCTCGCTCCCGGGCGCGACGGGCCAGCAGTCCGGCGGCCACCATCACATCGGGGTTGGAGGTGTTGGTGCAGGAGGTGATGGCGGCGATCACCACGCTGCCGTGCCCCAGTTCGTAGGAGCCGCCCTGGTGGGCCACGACGGCGCGCGTCGTCGGGTCCGCCTTGAAGCCGTGGGCCAGTTCGGAGCGCCAGGCCGTCTGCATCCGGTCGAGGTCGACGCGGTCCTGAGGGCGCCGGGGCCCGGCGAGCGAGGGGACGATGGATTCGAGATCGATCTCAACTACGGCGGCGTAGTTCGGGTCGGTCCCCTCCTCGCGCCACAGGCCCTGGAGGCGGCAGTACTGCTCGACGGCTTCCACCAGGGCTTCGCTGCGGCCGGTGAGCCGCAGGTAGGCGAGGGTCTGCCCGTCCACGGGGAAGAAGCCGACGGTGGCCCCGTACTCGGGGCACATGTTGGCGATGGTGGCCCGGTCGGCCAGGGGCATGGCGGCCAGGCCGGGGCCGCCGAACTCGACGAAGCGGCCGACCACCCCCACCCGGCGCAGCACCTCCGTGACCCGCAGCACCAGGTCGGTGGCGGTGGTGCCGGCGGGGAGGCGGCCGTGGAAGCGGACGCCGACGACCTCGGGGAGCAGCATCGAGATCGGCTGGCCCACCATGGCGGCTTCGGCCTCGATGCCCCCGACGCCCCAGCCGAGCACCCCCAGGCCGTTGACCATGGTGGTGTGGGAGTCGGTGCCCACCAGGGTGTCGGGGTACAGGGAGGCGCCGTCGTCCCAGACAACCCGGGCGAGGTACTCGAGGTTCACCTGGTGCACGATTCCCCGGGCGGGAGGGACGACGCGCAGGCCGGAGAAGGCGCCCTGGCCCCACTTCAGGAACCGGTACCGCTCGCGATTGCGGGCGAACTCGCGCTCGCCGTTCAGGGCCAGGGCCAGGGGCGAGGCGAAGGCGTCCACCTGCACCGAATGGTCGATGACCAGGTCGGCGGGAACCTGGGGGTTCACCCGTTCGGCCGCCGCCGGGTCCCCGGTGAGACGCACCAGGGCGGAGCGCATAGCCGCCAGATCGGCCACCGCCGGGACGCCGGTGAAGTCCTGGAGCACCACCCGGCCCGGTTGGAAGGCGACCTCGGCCTCGGGCACGGCTGCGGCGTCGTAGCCGGCGAGCGCCAGCACCTGAGCGTCGTCGACTACCGCCCCGTCGTGGTGGCGCAGGGCTCCTTCGAGGAGCACACGGATGGAGTAGGGAAGGTGCCGCAGGTCGCCGAGGGCGGCGAGGTGGAAGACGGTGCGGCGGCCCAGTGGGGTGTCTATCTGGCGGCGGGCGCCGAAGCGGTCTGGGTCCATGGGCAGGAGGCTCCGTGGGGCAGGCTGGAGGAGGATAACCGGGTGCCGGCGGCCTTTCAGGAGGCGACGCAGGGCCGGTTGGGGCGCCGCCGGGGGGTGATGACCACGCGGCGAGCCGGGGCCCCGGCGGCAGCCATGAGGCCCTTCACGATGCCCAGGTCCAGGCGGCACACCACCTCGGGGTGGTCGGCGGCGGTGCGCCCGAAGGGGCAAGCCCCCGCCACCAGGCGGCCCGCCTCGAGGTCGGCGGTGATCTCGAAGCCGGCGCCGGTCAGCGCCCGGGCCACCGCCGCCAGGGCCGGGGCGAAGCCCTGCTCGGTGGGCAGGCCGATGGCGGCGGCCAGTTCCTCTCCGTAGGCTTGCCCCACCTCTTCTGCTACCCGGGGCCCTTCCTCGGGAGCGAGGCGCTTCACCACCCGCACCAGGAGTTCGGCGAGGAGGTCGTGGCGGCGAGCCGGGTAGGAGACGGCGACGTCGTCCTCGGTGGCCTCGAAGACCCGGGGCGGACGGCCTACCCCTGCCGGACGGGCGGGGTCACGATCTCGCACCCGCAGGTAGCCGTCGGCCACCAGACGGTCCAGGTGGTGCCGTGCCACGTTGGGGTGGATGCCGAAGAGATCGGCGACGCGCGCCGCGGTGATCTCGTCGTCGGACTCGCGCACGGTGAGGTAGATGGCCCGCCGGGTGGGGTCGCCCAGGGAACCGGTTAGGCGGCCCAGGGCCTGGTTGAAGTCGGGGACGGGCATGAGGGAAGGGTAGAGGCGACGGCGTCGCTAGTCTCGACGCGTCCTCGTTCGGGAGCCCCGCAGTGGATCGGCAAGCCATCCGTGACGCCGTCGGAGCCGTGGTGGTCCCTCGCCTGCGCCGCTCCGTAGGAGAGTTGGGCCTGATGACGGGGTTCGATCTGGCCGGAGACGGCTCGGGACGGGTGAGCCTGGCTCTGCCCGAGGGCCTGGCCCTCGAAACCGAACTGCGGGCTGCCGTCTTCGCCGCCGCCGGAGCGGCCGGGGCAGCCGGCATCCGGGTGGACGCGGCGCCCATGGGTTCCTCCGCCGAGGAGGCTCTGGCCGCCCGGCTCACCGCCGGGCGCCCCGCCCGGCCGGGCGGAGCGGGATCCCGCACCCGGGTGATCGCCATCGCCTCGGGCAAGGGCGGGGTGGGCAAGTCCTCGGTGACGGCCAACACCGCTGTGGCGCTCGCCGCGGCGGGCCACGACGTCGCCGTGCTCGACGCCGACGTCTGGGGCTTCTCGATCCCGCGGATGCTGGGGGTCCAGGAGCCGCCGGCGGTGGTCGGCGGGTTGATCGTGCCGCCTGCCGCTCACGGGGTACGGGTCATCTCGATGGACTTCTTCGTCCCTCCCGACCAGGCGGTCGTGTGGAGGGGGCCCATGCTGCACAAGGCGCTGGAGCAGTTCCTCGATGAGGTCTACTGGGACGAACCCGAGTTCTTGCTGCTCGACCTGCCTCCCGGCACCGGCGACGTGCCCATCTCCCTGGCGCAGTTCCTCCCCGGTGCCCTGACCGTGGTGGTCACCACTCCCCAGCCCACGGCCCAGCGCGTGGCGCGCCGGGCCGCCCTGATGGTCGCCAAGATGGAGCAGGAGGTGGCCGGGGTGGTGGAGAACATGTCGTGGTTCACCGGGGACGACGGCAAGCGCTACGAGATCTTCGGCGCCGGAGGAGGCCGGGCGCTGGCCGACGACCTGGGGGTGCCGCTGCTCGGCCGGGTGCCGCTGGTCCCGGCGTTGCGGGAAGGGGCCGACCGCGGGGAACCGGCAGTGCTGGCCGCGCCCGGCTCCGAGGCAGCCGCCGCCTTCGATGAGATCGCCGCCGGGCTGGCGGCGCGGCGGCCCCGGGTGCGGCGCCCGCCGGGACTGAAGCTGCAATAGCGCGAGGAGGCACAGGTGCGGGTGAGGATCGGCGTGACCATGACGGCGCGGGAACTGGATCTCGAGGTGGCCGACGCCGAGGAGGTGATCCGCTCTTTCCGGCAGGCCGTGGAGGACGGGGAGAAGATCCTCTGGCTGGTGGACGAGGAGGGCCGCCGCCACGGCCTGGTGGTCGACAAGATCGCCTATCTCGACGTCGAAGCGGACAAGTCCCCCCGGATCGGTTTCGGAAAAGAGTGAAGCCCCCGGGACGACCGGGGAGAGGACGCGGCGGGTCTCAGCCGGCGCGGCGGCGCCGCTCGGCCAGCCAGCGCTTGCGCAGCCGGCGCCGCTCGTCCTCGGCGTAGCCTCCCCACACCCCGGCTTCCTGGTTGGTCTCCAGGGCGTACGTCAGGCAGTCTTCCCGGACGGTGCACTCGGTGCAGATGGCCTTGGCGGCCTCTATCTGGTCGACGGCCGGTCCGGTGGAGCCTATGGGGAAGAAGAGGTTGGGTTCGGAGTCTCGGCAGGCGGCGGCGTCACGCCAATCGATTACGGTCAGGGTTATCAAGATCCGGTTCTTTTCTCTGTTCGGTGCCCTGGAATGTGAAGCAGTTCACAAATGGGCCTTACACAAGATAGGGCGGCGGCGGGGCCTCGTCAACCGATCTCCTGAAAGCGCTTCCCAGGAAGATCGCGATGGGCGGGACGGCCACTACCCTGATGGACGATGGGAATTCACGAAGAACTCGCTGCGGAACTGAGGGACGCCCTGCGGGCTCGTGACCGGAAGCGCCTCGATGTGATCCGGCAGGTGGAGACCGAGGTCTCGCGAGCGCGCACCGAGCCGGGCTTCAGCGGGGAGGCGGGCGACGAGCTGTACCGGCGGGTCATCGGGGCGTACTGCAAGAAGATGGAGAAGGCCCGCCTGGAGTTCGCCGCCGCGGGGGAGCGGGGGCGGGCTCAGGCGGAGAAGCTGGCCTTCGAGATCGAGTATCTCGCTAGATGGCTGCCGTCTACCCTCGATGAGGCGGCCACCCGGGAGCTGGTGCGTTCCGCCATCGCCGAGTTGGGAGCCGGCGACCCCAAGATGGCCGGCCGAGTCATCGGGCACGTGATGAAGGCGGCCGGGGGAACGGTCGACGGCGCCCTGGTCGGCCGCCTGGTGCGGGAGGAGCTCGGCGCCGGCTGAGAGCCGCTCAGCGCCCCGGTTCAACCTACCCGGCTCAGCCGACGATGCTGGGGATAATGGATCCCATGCTCGCCGCCACCGCTGTGGTTACCGGAGTCGGGTCGCTCGTCGGTTTGCTGTTTGTCGCCCAAGTGCGCGCTCGTCGGATCGCCGACGATCATCGGGAAGCCTGGCGCCGCAGCCTGGCCGGCTGACCGGGTCATCCGCTTCCACGTCCGTCGGTGGGCCCGGTGGTCCCCGCGGCGGCCGCCCCCGCAGCCGACGGCTCAACCACCAGACTCCCAGACCGCGGGAGCCCGCGAATCCCCATTAGGGTGGGATGCCCCGTGCGAGTCCACCACCTTGGCTGATACCGAAACGTCGCTGCGGGCCGGCGCCGCCGGGCTTCGTCCCGATCGCCGCACCCTGGTGGTCTTCACCGCGGCGGTGGTGCTGCTGATCGTGTTCGAGTACTGGGGACTGCCGGCGAGCTTCAAGGGCACCGCCTTGCATCGCTCACTGGCCGACGCTCTCGGGCCGGGCTACCGGGACTACTTCGACTTGCTGCCCTATCAGTACTGGGGTGTCAGTTCGCTGGTGCTGCGGGTGCTGGTGCCGCTGGCCGTGGTGGCTCTGGTGCTGCGCGAGTCCCCGCGCGAGTGGGGCTGGCATCTTCCCCGGACCTGGCGGCACATCTGGCCCTATGCGGTGTTCCTCGGGGTGATGCTCCCGGTGCTCTTCGGCGCCTCCGCCCTGGCCTCCTTCCAGCGCAAGTACCCGTTCTACGACGGGGCGGTGGCGGGCGGCTGGCACTTCTGGGGATTCCAGCTGTTCTACGGGCTCCAGTTCCTCGGGGTGGAGGCCTTCTTCCGCGGGTTCCTGCTGTTCGGCCTCTTCCCGCGTCTCGGCTGGAACGCCATCCCGGTGACGGTCATCCCCTACGTGATGATCCACTTCGGCAAGCCCATGCCGGAGACCTTCGCCGCCATCCTGGCCGGAGCGGCGCTCGGCTACCTGGCGCTGCGTTCCCGGTCGTTCCTTCTGGGTGCCGCGCTCCATTGGGTGGTGGCCATCACCATGGATGCCTTCGTGATCGGCCGGGAGATCGGCTGGGCGGCGATGGCACGCGCTCTCTTCTAGGTGCCCTCGGCGGGATTCGAACCCACGCACCCGGCTCCGGAGGCCGGCGCTCTATCCCCTGAGCTACGAGGGCGACCCGCCGATTGTACCAAGGCGAGGGGAGCGCTCCCCGGGCTACGATGCCGGGCCACCATGTTCCCCTCCGCTATCCACGAGGCCGTCGCCGCCGCCCTGCGCTCGGCCGCGGCCGCCGGGGACCTCCCCGACCCGGGCGAGGTGGCCTTCGTGGTGGAGCGCCCCCGCGACCGCAGCCACGGCGACTGGGCGGCCAACGCCGCCCTGGTGGCGGCCCGGGCCGCCCGCCGTTCCCCCCGGGAGGTGGCGGAGGCCGTGGTGCGCCACCTGCCTCCGATTGCCCACCTGGAGCGGGTCGAGGTGGCCGGGCCCGGCTTCATCAACTTCACCCTGGCTCCCTCCTGGTACGCCGTGGTGCTGGCGCGGGCAGCGCGGGGAGGGGCGGACCACGCCCGGGCGCCGGCAGGGAGCCGGGAGCGGGTGCAGGTGGAGTTCGTCTCGTCGAACCCGAACGGCCCGCTGCACATCGGCCACGGGCGCGGCGGGGTGGTGGGGGACGTGCTCAGCCGGTTGCTGGATTACGCCGGCCATCGGGTGGAGCGGGAGTACTACTACAACGACGCCGGGGCGCAGATGGGACGCTTCGCCGCCAGCCTCGAGGCCCGCTGCCGGCGGGCCCTGGGGGAGGAGGCGGCGGTACCGGAGGACGGCTACCACGGCGCCTACCTGGAAGCCTGGGGCCGCGAATTGGCGGAGGAGATGGGAGGCACGCTCCGGTCCTTGCCGGCCGCCGAATGGGAGCCGGTGGTGCTGCGCTGGGGCCTGGCTCGGGCGATGCAGGACATCGAGGAGACCCTGGCCCTGGCCCGGATTCCCTTCGACGCGTGGTTCAGCGAGGCCGACCTGCACCGCCGCGGTGAGGTGGAGGAGGCCATCGGCCTCCTCGAAGCCAATGGGCACGTGTACCGGGCCGAAGGGGCGCTGTGGTTCCGCTCCACCGACTTCGGCGACGAGAAGGATCGGGTGCTGGTCACCGGCGACGGGCGCTACACCTACCTGGCCCCGGATGTGGCCTATCACCTCGACAAGTTCCGGCGCGGCTTCGACCGCTTGATCAACATCTGGGGAGCCGATCACCACGGCTACGTGCCGCGGCTGAAGGCGGCGGTGGCCGCCCTGGGCTTCGACCCGGACCGCCTGGAGTTGATCATCACTCAGATGGTGAACCTCTTCCGCAGCGGTGAACCGGTGCGCATGTCGACCCGGGCGGGGGAGTTCGTCACCTTCCGCCGGGTGATCGAGGAGGTGGGCGCCGACGCCGCCCGCTACTACCTGGTGGCGGTGAGCCCCGACACCACCCTCAACTTCGACCTGGAGGAAGCCAAGCGGCGCAGCATGGAGAACCCCGTCTACTACCTTCAGTACGCCTACGCCCGGGTGCGCAGCCTGCAGGGCTTCGCCGCCGCCCAAGGAGTGGAGCGGGGGCCGCTGGAGGAGGCCGACCTGTCCCTGCTCCGAGATCCGGCCGAGGTCGAGGTGCTCAAGCAGGCCGATCGCCTGGGCGAGGAGGTGGCCGAAGCGGCGGCGCGCCGGGCGCCGCACCGCATTGCTGCCTACGGGCAGGACTTCGCCGCCGCCTTTCACAAGTTCTACACCGACTGCCGGGTGGTGACGGAGGATCCCGCCCTCTCCCGGGCCCGGCTCTGGCTGGTGGCTGCCGCCGAGAGCGTGCTCCTCGCCGTGCTCGGCCTGCTCGGGATCTCCGCCCCCGAGCACATGTAGGCGGGGCGCACGGCGAGGCCGGGCGATAGGATCGCGGCTCGATGACCGATCCCGCTCCTGCCCCCGATCCCGCTCCTGCCCCCGAGGCCGCTCCCGCTCCCGCGGCTCGCCGGCGATTCTCGGTGGGCGGATCCTTCGCCCGCAACGAGTGGGTCATCCTGGGAGCGATCCTCGCGGTGTACCTGATCGTCGTGGTGCTGGTGGTGCGGCGGGGGCCCCCGCTGGGCTGGGATGAGGCGGTCTACAGCCTGCGCGCCCGGGACTTCGCTCAGGGGGCCGCTCCCGGCGCCTACTGGAACACCTATCGGGCGCCGGGCCTCCCCTGGATGCTGCACCTGCTGTGGGGCCTGGGCAGCCAGGCCAGCGTCTTCCGCCTGGCCGTGGCCGGCTTCGGCCTGGGCCTCATCGGGGTCACCTGGCTGCTCGCCCGCCACCTCTTCGGGGCGCGGCCTGCCCTGGTGGCCGCCGCCGGCGTGGCGGTGACGCCGCCTCTGGTGCTCTCCGCCACCCAGGTGTGGCCCGATGTGCCCGGCGCCGCGCTGGGTCTGCTGGCCGTGGCCCTCTTCGTCTTCGCCACGGGTGGGGAGCGTGCCTCGTGGTGGATGCTCCTTGCCGTGCCGGTGGTGGCGGCCGCCACCTTCCTACGGTTCGGGGCGCCGCTGCCCATGGCGGTGGGCTTCCTGGGGGTGGCTTTGTGGCGATGGCGCCTCCTGTGGCGGTTCCCCTGGCCCGCCGTCTCCACCGCCCTCCTCGGGGCCGGTGCGGTGGCGGCCGTCCTGGCCGTTCCTCGGCTGACCGGGGCGGGGGGCGCGCCGCTGGGCGCGGTGGGCACCCGGGGATGGCTGAACTTCGCCGGATTCGGGGACTACCTCGATCTCAGCGGCCAGGTCCTTGCCCCGGCGGCGGTGATCTTGGCCCTGGCCGGCCTGGTGCCGGCCATCGGCTGGGTGCGCCGCCGGGAGGTCGACCGCGGCGCTTGGATCGCGGCGGCGGGCATCAGCGTGGCCACCGCCGCGGCGATCGCCACGGTCCTGCATGGGGAGGTTCGCTACCTGGCGCCCGTCTACCCGTGGCTGTGGGTGGCCGCCGCTCCCGGGCTGGAGGGGCTGGGCCGGCGGCTGCCCGGCAGGATGCGCCCGGCGCTGGCGCTGGTGCTGCTGCTGGCGCTGGCGGCGGCCGCGATCGGGCTGGGGCGGGACCGCAATCGCGACTTGGGCGGCAGCCGGCGGCCACTGCGCGCGGCGGCGGCGGCCGTTGGGGAGCAGGCCGGCGGACGGCCCTGCGTGGTGATGACCCAGCGGGTGCCGCAGGTGATGTGGTATTCGGGGTGCGACGCGGTCCTCTTCCCCCGCGAGGAGGTGAGGCTCCCCTCCCGTGCCGGGGGGCCCGCCTTCGTGATGTTCACCGGGCACCGGCTGGAGCCGCAGGGTGCGGCGCGCCGGGCCTACGTCGACGCCCTGGGGAAGCCCTGGCGGGTGGTGAGCGGCCTGCGCCCGATCACGGTCTATCTGGTGCCTGAGCCGCCGGCCGGCGACTGACCCGGCCGGTTCCGGGGTTCGGCCTTGCTCCGGGGAGGAAAGGCCCTAGAATCACGGTTCGGGTCTGCGACCCGTTGTTCCCAGTACCGGTGCCGATCTCGGCGCATGCGTGCGTGACGAAGGTGCCCGGGTCCTCTGGAGGTGCCGTGAAGCTGTTCCTCGATACAGCGCACTTGTCCGACATCCGTACCGCCCATGAGTGGGGCATCCTCGACGGGGTGACCACCAATCCGAGCCTGGCCGCCAGGGAGGGCCTCGAGTTCCCCGAACTCATCGCCCGCATCTGCGAGATCACCCCGGGGCCCGTCTCTGCCGAGGTGGTCGCTCCCGAGGTCGAGGAGATGCTGGCCCAGGCCCGCGACCTCACCGCCATCGCCGACAACGTGGTGGTCAAAGTGCCCATGAGCAAGGAAGGCGTCACCGCCGGGGCCCGCATGGTGGATGAGGGCATGTCGATCAACGTGACGCTGGTGTTCTCGGCGGCGCAGGCCATCCTGGCCGCCCGCATCGGAGCCACTTTCGTCTCCCCCTTCCTGGGCCGGGTGGACGACGCAGGCAACGACGGGCTGGGCCTGCTCCACGATCTCGTCGAGGTGTATGCCGCCCAGGGCTACGACACCCAGGTGCTCGCCGCCAGCCTGCGGCACCCGGTGCACGTGGTCGAGGCGGCCCGCATCGGCGCCGACTGCGCCACCATGCCCTTCGCCGTCATGGAACGCCTGTTCCACCACCCGTTGACCGACATTGGGATGGCGCGCTTCAACGCCGACTGGGAGGCCTACCAGCGCGCCCTGGCCGCCGGGCGCGGCTGAGGCCCGCCGAAAGGAACCTATGACCAGCAGAGCCATGCTTCAGGAGAAGTCACTCGACGAGCTGCGGGTGATCGCCGCCTCGCTCGGCGTGCCCGACCACGAGAACCTCCAGAAGTCGAAGCTCATCACCGCCATCGTCGGCTCGGACGGCTTCGAAGCCAGCGCCGAGCCGGTGCAGATCGCGCTTCCGGCCATCGAGGAGGTGCGTCCCGCCGACGGCGAGGTGCGGCCCGAACCCGAAGGCGGGAGCCCCCGGGCTGAGGGGGAGGAGGGGAGCGAGGAGGCTGCCGCCGAGGGCGAGGACTCCGGCGACGACCGCTGGGAGAGCGGTCAGCGCAAGCGGCGCCGCCGGCGCAGCGGCAGCGGCGGCGGCGAGCGCCGCGAGCCCTACTACGACGAGTCGGATCTCGAAGTGCGCGAGGGCATCCTCGACATCCTCCCCGAGTCGTACGGCTTCCTGAGGGTCACCGGCTACTTGCCGGGCGAGCGCGACGTCTACGTCGCCGCCAACCAGATCCGCAAGTACGGGCTGCGCAAGGGCGACGTGGTGGCCGGGCCGGTGCGTCCGCCCCGCACCCAGGAGAAGTTCCCCGCCCTGGTCCGCATCGATCACGTCAGCGGCATGACCATCGACGAGGCCCGCGCCCGCCCGAAGTTCGGGGACCTGACGCCGCTCTTTCCCGATCAGCGCCTTCGCCTCGAAGTGGAGGGGCAGCCCAACCACGTACTGGCCCGGATCGTCGACCTCATCGCCCCGATCGGCAAGGGCCAGCGCGGCCTGATCGTCTCCCCGCCCAAGGCGGGCAAGACCACCGTGCTCAAGGAGATCGCCAACTCCATCTCCCACAACAACCCGGAGTGCAAGCTCATCGTGGTGCTGGTGGACGAGCGGCCCGAAGAGGTCACCGACATGCAGCGCTCGGTCAAAGGCGACGTGGTGTTCTCCACCTTCGACCGCCCCGCCGAGGAGCACACCCAGGTGGCCGAACTGGCCATCGAGCGGGCCAAGCGGCTCGTCGAGATGGGGCAGGACGTCGTGATCCTGCTCGACTCCATCACCCGCCTCGCCCGGGCCTACAACCTGGCCACTCCTGCCAGCGGCCGCATCTTGTCGGGCGGGGTCGACTCCACCGCCCTCTACCCGCCGAAGCGGTTCTTCGGGGCGGCGCGCAACATCGAAGAGGGGGGGAGCCTGACCATCCTGGGCACGGCCCTGGTGGAGACCGGGTCCCGAATGGACGAGGTGATCTTCGAGGAGTTCAAGGGCACCGGGAACATGGAGCTGCGCCTCGACCGCAAGCTGGCCGACAAGCGGGTCTACCCGGCCATCGACATCGAGGCCTCGGGCACCCGCAAGGAGGAGCTGCTCTTCGACGACGCCGAGCGGGTCCAGGTCTGGAAGCTGCGGCGGGTGCTGCTGGCCCTCCCCGAGCCCGCGGCCGGGCTGGAGTTGCTCATCGATCGGCTGCGCCAGACCAAGTCGAACCGTGAGTTCCTGGCCGATGTGGCCAAGTCGGGTTCCGGGGGCGCATAACATGCGGGGCCGCAGAGGAGCAGTGAAGTGAAAGCAGGCATCCATCCCAACTACCGGCCGGTGGTGTTCCTCGACACCTCGTCCGGCTTTTCGTTCCTGACTCGCTCCACCGTTCGCACCGACGAGACGGTGGAGTGGCAGGACGGCAATACCTACCCGCTGGCCCGGGTCGAGATCTCCAGCGCCAGTCACCCCTTCTACACCGGGAAGCAGATCCTGGTGGACTCCGGGGGGCGGGTGGAGCGGTTCCGCCGCCGCTACGGCGAGCAACCCGTCACCCGCCGGCCCGCCAAGAAGGCGGCCAAGGGCGCCGCCGCCGAGTCCGAGCCCGCGGAGGGCTAGTGAGCCGAGCCCCGGGCGCCACCGTCGGCGGCCAGGCGGTCATCGAAGGGGTCATGATGCGCGCCCCCGCCAAGTGGGCGGTGGCGGTGCGTCGCCCCGACGGGGTCATCGAGGCCGTCTCCCACGACCTGCCCCGGCTGTCGTCTCGCTCCCGCTGGGCGCGGGTGCCCTTCATTAGGGGGGTGCTGGTGCTCGGGGAGTCGCTGAGCCTGGGCTTCCGCGCCCTCTCCTGGTCGGCAGCCAAGGCAGGCAGCGAAGAGGAGGGCGAGGTCAAGCGCTACCAGATCGTGCTCTCCATGGTCTTCGCTCTGGCCTTCTTCATCGCCGTGTTCATGGTGGTGCCGCTGGCGGTGGCGCGGAGCATGGAGCACGTGTGGGGGAAGTCGGCCGTGCTGTTCAACGTGGTCGACGGGGTGGTGCGGGTGGGGCTGTTCGTGGCCTACATCTGGCTGATCGGCCTCTCCAAGGAGATCCGTCGCGTCTTCGCCTACCACGGGGCCGAGCACCAGACCATCCACGCCTACGAGGCCGGCGACCCGCTGACCCTGGAGGCCATTCAGCGCTACAGCCCCCGGCATCCCCGCTGCGGCACCAACTTCCTGATGATCGTGGTGCTGATCGCCCTGATCGCCTTCACCATGCTCGGCCGGCCCGCCTGGCCCTGGTTGATCACCAGCCGGGTACTGGGGATCCCGGTCATCGCCGGGTTGGCCTACGAGGTGCTGAAACTGGGCTCCGACCGGCGCTGGCTGCGCTTCCTGGCCATCCCCGGCATGTGGCTGCAGGCCCTCACCACGCGGCCGCCCGACGACGACCAGGTGGAGGTGGCGGTCACCAGCCTGCTGGCCGCCCTCGACCCGGCGGAGCGGGAGGGCGTGGAGCGCCGGGGGCCCATTGCGGCGGGGGCCCTCGAAGCCGAGTTCACCTGATGGACGACACCCTGCTCGCTCGCTTGCGCGAGGTGCGCCGGGCGCTGGAGCAGTCCTTGGAAGCCCTGGCCGACCCCGAGGTCCTGGCCGATCGCGTCCGCTACGCCGAGGCGGCCCGCCGCCACGCCGAACTGAAGCCGGTGGCCGACGCCTTCGATGCCTATCTGGCGGCCGGGCGCGATGCCGCCGAGGCCCGGGAACTGGCCGCCGCCGAGGTCGACGACGCGATGGCGGGTGAACTGGCGGCCATGGCCCGCAGCCGGGAGGCCGACGCGAGCGAACTGGAGGGCCGCCTGCGGCTGATGCTGGCCCCGCGCGACCCCAACGACGACCGGGACGTGATCATGGAGATACGGGCCGCCGTCGGCGGCGATGAGGCCGGCATCTGGGCGGGCGACCTGTTCCGCATGTACCAGCGCTACGCCGAACGGCACCGCTGGGGGGTGGAGCCCATGGTGTCGTCTCCGGGGGACAGCGGGGGCTTCAAGGAGGTGATCTTCGCCGTCAAGGGGCGCGGCGCCTATTCCCGGCTCAAGTTCGAGGCGGGGCCGCACCGGGTGCAGCGGGTCCCGAAGACAGAATCCCAGGGGCGCATCCACACCTCGATTGCCACCGTGGCGGTGCTGCCCGAAGTGGAGGAGGTCGAGGTGCAGATCGCCGAGGGCGACCTGGAGATCGATGTCTTCCGCTCCTCCGGCCCCGGTGGCCAGTCGGTCAACACCACCGACTCGGCGGTGCGCCTCACCCACAGGCCCACCGGCTTGGTGGTCATCTGCCAGGACGAGAAGAGCCAGTTGCAGAACAAGGTGAAGGCGCTCCGTGTGCTCCGCGCTCGCCTCTTCCAGATCGAGGCCGACCGTCAGCATGCCGAGCAGGCTGCCGACCGCCGCTCCCAGGTGGGCACAGGGGAGCGGGCCGAGAAGATCCGGACCTACAACTACCGGGAGAACCGGGTCACCGACCACCGTATCGGGCTGACGATCAAACGTCTCCCCGAAATCCTCGAAGGCGACCTCGACGAGTTCGTCGACGCCCTCACCCAGGAGGATGAGGCGCGCCGCCTGGCTCAGTCGGGCTGAGGGCCCCATCGGTCATCCCTCGTGGGCCGCGATGGCTGCCGGCATGCGCTGCGCCGGGCCTCCTCTTCGTGCCGGGCGGGGTCGAAGTCCGCGAGCGCCGCGGCATCTCCTCAGTGGTCGTCCTCCTGCCTCGTTTCTCCGCTACGGCGGCGGCCACGGCTTCGAGCGTGGCCCGTAGGTGCCGCCGCGTCCGCTCCAGAAGGGCGCGACGGCGTGCCGAAGGGGATCGCCTCCCACGGTGGAGGGCGAGCGAGATACGATGGCGCGATGCAACGAGGCGCCGCCATCACCGGCAAGGCGAGAGCGTCGCTGCTGAGCGGTGTCCCGCTCTTCGCCGGTCTGCCCCAGGGGACCCTGCGGACCGTCGCCGCTCTGGCGCGCGAGGTGCCCCATTCTGCCGGGCACGCCATCGTCAGCGAGGGAGCGGTGGCTCATGCTCTGCACGTGGTGGCGAGCGGTCGTGCGACCGTGTCCGTGAGGGGGCACGTCGTCGTCCGGCTCGGCCCGGGCGACTTCTTCGGCGAGATGGCGGTGATCGACCGCGGGCTGCGGTCGGCCACGGTCACCGCCGACGAACCGGTGATCACTCTGGCGATCGAGGGGGCCTCCTTCCGCCGCCTGGTCGAGTCCGACGGACGGCTGGCCCTGCGCCTCCTTCTGGCCCTTACGGCGCGAGTGCGGGGATTCGACCAGGGGCTGGGCAACTGACCGGCGGCCCCGGGAACCGCCGCGGTGGGCGGCAGGATGGCCCCCGGCTGCGGGTGTTCATCGAGAACGAGGCCGGCTCCGACCTCAAGCACCACCACGATGAGGAGACGCTGGCCTTCCTGCGCACCGAGCAGGTGCGGGCGCCCTACCCGTTCCCCTACGGGTTCATCCCCGGCACCCTGGCTCCCGACGGGGACTGCGTGGACTGCTTCGTGGTCACCGGCCTTCCGCTGAGCACCGGCGAACTGGTGGACTGCGAGCCCGTCGGGCTGATGGAGCAAACGGAGGCGGGCTTCGTCGATCACAACGTCGTGGCGGTGCCGGTGGGGGAGGCGTGGCCCGGCATGCAGGCGCTCCGTCCCGCCCTCACTCGCTTCGCGAAGGAGGTCTTCGCCGGCATGCCGGGGCGCGAGGTCGTGGTGGGACGATTCCTGCCGCGGCAGGCTGCCCTGGCCTACTTGAAGGCCTGTGCCTGCTCCGCCGAGGGCTGAGGGCTACCGGCGCTTCTCTAGAGCTCCTCTACCAGCACGGGCTCGATGCCTCCCGCCGGGTCGAAGCCGAAAACCTGCCCGTAGAAGGACAACTCGGCTTCCAGGGTGCGGGCGATGTTCTCCGCCCGGCGGAAGCCGTGGCCCTCCCCGGGGAAGGTGAGGTGGGCCACCGGCACGCCGCGCTCCCGCAAGCCGGCGGCCATGATCTGGGCCTGCTCCGGGGGGACTACCCGATCCTCGAGCCCTTGGAAGAGGATGACCGGCCGATCGATGCCGTCCAGGTGATGGATGGGGGAGCGCTCCCGGCAGGACTCGGCGGCCTGCGGGTAGGGGCCCACCAGCCAGTCGAGGTAGCGGGACTCGAACTTGTGGGTGTCCCGGGCCAGCAACTCCAGGTCGGCCACCCCGAAGTGACTGGCCCCGGCGGCGAACTCGCGACGGAAGGCCAGGGCGGCCAGGGTGGTGTACCCGCCGGCGCTGGCGCCCCGGATGGCGAGGCGCGCCGGGTCGGCCCGGCCCGTGGCCGCCAGGTGGGCGGCGGCCAGGGCGCAGTCGCGTACGTCGACGATCCCCCAGGTGCCCTGGAGGCGCTCCCAGTAGGCCCGGCCGTAGCCGGTGGACCCGCCGTAGTCCACGTCGGCCAGGGCGAAGCCCCGGCTGGTCCAGTACTGCACCTCCGGATCGAGGACCGGCCGGGCGGCCGAGGTAGGTCCGCCGTGGATGGTCACCAGCAGCGGGGGCAGTTCGCCGGCAGGTGCCCGGAACCCGGGGTTGGTAGGGGGGTAGTAGTAGGCGTAGGCCGGGCCGTCGGGAGTGCGGAAGGCAACCCGCTCGGGGATCGAGATGAGGGCGGGGTCGAGGCCCGGCCCTTCGGGTGCCCGGATTGTCTCGGAGCGGCCGGTGGCGGGGTCGAGGCGCACCACTGCGGGGAAGGCGGTGGGGGATCCGGCAATGAGGAAGAGGCGGCCGTTCGCCGCCACCGGCCCGGCCAGCCAGGTGCCGGGGGCGGGCAGGGCTCGGGCCGTACCGTCGGTCGCGTGCACCAGCAGGGTGGTCCCCGAAGGAGACGAGTACACCGCGGCGATCGAGCCATCGTCGAGGAACGCGTAGCGGCGCAGCCGGAACACCCACTGGGGCACGCCGCAATCCCCCGTCACCGCCGCCACCGGGACTGTTTCGCCGTCCTGGAGGCGGTAGAGGTTCCACCACCCGGTGCGATCCGAGGCGAAGTGCAGCACCCCGTTGGGGGACCACTCCGGCTGGAAGATCGACTCGCCCCGCCCCCCGGCCACGGCGCGGGCCTCACCGAGAGCGCCGTCGGGCGAGAGCGCAGCCAGGCAGAGGGTGGTCCCGTTCCAGGGCATGTCGGGGTGGTCCCAGGCCAGCCAGGCCAGGCGGCGCCCGTCTGGGGAGATGCGGGGAGAGGAGAAGAAGTCGTGCCCGGAGGCGATCACCCGGGCCTCTTCCGAGCCGCCGAGGGGGAGGCGGGCCAACTCGTTCACCACCTCGCCGTCCTCATGGCGCTCACGGACGCACACGAGGAAGCCGTCGCCGAAGGTGAAGTCGGCGAAGCGCCGTGCTGCCGCGAGCGCCGGCTCCGGGGTCATGGGCCGGGGATCCTCGCCGGGGCGGTGCCGGTAGAGCCGCTGGTCGGTGAAGTTGGCGAAGCAGACCCCACCGTCGCGGACGGCATAGGCCCCGCCGCCGTACTCGTGGACGCGAGTGCGGGCGTCGAAGCCGGGAGGGGTCACGTCGGTGGTGGCACCGTCGGCGGCGCGGCGCACCACCACGGTGCGCCCTCCCTCGGCGGGGCGGCTCTCCGCCCAGTAGAGATCGTCCCCATCCGCTTCCAGGCTGTCGGAGAAACGGAGGGAGGCGCGAGTCACCGCCGGGGCGGTGATGGGGGACCCCCAGGCGCCGTAGGGTGCAGTGACCACGGGTACTCCTCGGCTCGGCTCGGCCGACGCTAGCCGCCGTGGTCCTGGCATGATGGTGCCGTGGCGTCCGCCCTGCCTTCGCACGAACTGGAGCGCCTGGCCATGACGGCTACGGGCCGCTCCCGGGCGGCTCTCCTCGCCGTGCCGGTGACTGCTCCCGAAGAGCAGGCCCGCCTCGATTCCCTCATCGGCCGCCGGCTGGACGGGGAGCCTCTGCAGTACCTGGAGGGGACGGTCCCCTTTGGGCCGGTGGAGGTGCGGGTAGACCGCCGGGCGCTGATCCCCCGCCCCGAGACCGAGCAACTGTGGGAACTGGCCGTGGGCCTGCTGGGGCAGGCCGGGCCGGGGACTCCTCTGGTCGATGTGGGCACGGGGTCGGGGGCGCTGGCCCTCGCCCTCCGGGCCGCTTTCCCCACCGCTCCGGTGTACGGGATCGACCTCAGCTCAACGGCCCTCGACCTGGCCCGGGAGAACGCTGCCGTCAACGGCCTGGAGGTCACCTTCCTCGAGGGCGATCTGCTCGGGCCCCTGCCGGAAGGGCTCCGCGGCCGGGTGGAGATGATCGTCTCCAATCCTCCCTACCTGTCGGACGCCGAGTGGGAAGCCCTCCCCGGCGAGATCCGCCTCCACGAACCCCGGGAGGCCCTGGTGGCCGGGCCGGAGGGCACCGAGGTGCTGGCCCGCCTGGCCGCCGAGGCCTACTGGTGGCTGGGCATCGGGGGCCGGCTGATCTGTGAGATCGGCGAGACTCAGGGCGAGGCCGTCCTGGGCCTCTTCGGGGAGTACGAGTGCGAGGTGCGGGCCGACCTGGCCGGTCGCCCCCGCTTCGTGGTGGCGAGGAGAGGAGCTTCATGCTGCCGCTGAGCGCTCCCCGGCCCTGCGACCTGGCGCAGGCGGTCGCCGCCCTGCGGAAGGGGGCGGTGGTGGGCCTGCCCACGGACACCGTGTACGGATTGGGGGCCGACCCGTTCTCCGCGGAGGCGGTGGCCTCGCTCTTTGCGCTGAAGGGCCGGCCGGCGGTCAAGCCCATCCCCATCCTGACCGCCTCGGTGGAGCACGCCGCCCGGCTGGGGGTGATCGAGGGGGCAGCCCTGGAGGCGGCGCGCGCCTACTGGCCCGGCGCCCTGACGGTGGTGGTGCCCCGCGTTCCGGGCCTGCCCGAATGGGTCGGCGACCCGGAGGGCGACTCCGTGGGGATCCGGGTGCCCGACCACCCGGCGGCGCTCGCCCTGCTGACGGCCTCGGGCCCCCTGGCGGTGACCAGCGCCAACCGGTCCGGCGAGGTGCCGGCCGTTGACGCCGCCGGCGCCCGGGCGATGTTCGGGGCGCGGGTGGCCGCTTACCTGCCCGGGCCGGGAGGGGGCCTGGCTCCATCGACGGTGGTCGATTTCACCGGTCCCGCTCCCCGGGTGGTGCGTTCCGGTCCTGTGGTCTGGGGCGGGCCGTGATCGGCTCGGAGGCGGGTGAGCGCACCTCCACCCGGCGGAAGTGGACGGCCATCGGGGTGGCGACGGCCCTGCTGACGGGCGCCTTCTGGCTGGTCTTGCTCGCCTTCAACCTCTGGCTGGGCGACACCACCGTCGAGGAGATCAGGGCCGGGGCCGAGGTGCCCTTCACCCGTGCCGTCGGAGCCGCCCTGGGCGGGGGGTTGCTGCTGATGCTGGCGGGCTTCACCGCTCTGGCCCTGGTTTCCCGGCGGGTTCGCCCGGCGCGCGCCGTTGCCGTGGCCGGGGTTCTCGGGGCCGCCATGTGGCTGTGGCTCCCGTTCGTGACCGGGGAGCCCTACACCCCCATGGTGGCCGGCTTCGGCGCCGGGGGCCTGGTGGCGCTTCGGATGGAGCCGGAGCACACGGTGGGACGGCGGGTGCTGGCCGCGGTGCTGGTCACCGTGTACCTCTTCGTGCTGCTGCGCATCGCTCTGCTGATCGGCGTGATCGTGGCCCCGCTGCTCCCTCTGCCCGCGCTCGCCTGGGCCGACGCCATGGCGGAGCGGCGGGCGCTCAATCGGCCGGTCGGCGAAACGAAGCCGCCGGTGCGGCGGAGGCCGCGCCCGTAATGCCCCCGGCCGAGGGTTCCGGCTCGGAGCACACCGACTCCGTCTCTCGTCGTCTCGGCCGGGCGGTCACCTCCGGCGCCGAGTCGGCCGCCTTCTTCGCCTCTCTGCTCAGCGGCTTCCTCCTGGGCTTCTTCGCCGACCGGTGGCTGGGTACCGGCCCGGGGCTCACCATCTTCGGCATCTTCGCCGGAGCAGGGACCGGGTTCTGGAGGATGTGGCAGTACGCCGCGAGGCTCGATGACCCCCGACGTTGAGGCCGCTCTGGGCCGAGCCACCGCGGCGAGAGCGCTGGTGGTGGGGCCGGTACTGGTGGCGGCGATGTGGCTTTGGCGCGGCCGTCCGGGCGCCGTCGCCGCCGCGGCGGGAGTGGCCGTCGTGGCAGGGAACTTCGTGTTGTCGGGACTGCTGCTTTCGTGGGCCGCCCGCCACTCCCCGGGCCTCTATCATGCGGCTGCCCTCGGCGGCTTCATCATCCGGCTTGGTCTCATCATGCTGGTGATGTTCGGCGTAGCCTGGATCTGGGACGTCGATCGGCCGGCGATGGCGGTGGCCGTGGTGGCGAGCTACCTGGTGCTGCTCAGCTGGGAGGCGATCGTGGTGTCGCGGCGACGGAGAGGCGGATGACGGCAGATCAGGTAGTGCTCGCCATCGAGTGCGATCCGGCTCAGCCGGCGGCCTGTGCCCCGGCCAACACCAATGAGCTGTTCGAGACACCCACCCTTTTCAGCATCGGCGGCTTCGGGGTGAACCGCGCCATGCTGCTGATGGTGCTGGCCGCGCTGGTGGTTATCGCCCTGCTCCTGGCCGCCTACCGCCGACCTCGACTGGTACCCACCCGGTTCGGGGTCATGGTCGAGGGCGTGGTGGGCTACGTGCGCGACGAGGTGGCCGTCGGTGTCATCGGCCCCGAGGGGGTGCGCTACTTCCCCTACCTGCTGTCGCTGTTCCTGTTCATCCTGGTGGGGAACCTCTTCGGCATCACCCCGCTGGTCAACTTCCCCGTGACCTCGCGCATGGCCATCCCTGCCTTCCTGGCCCTGGTCACCTGGGTGATCTTCGTGATCCTGGGTTTCGCCCGGAACGGCTTCAAGTACCTGCGCGACATCGTCTGGCCGTCGAGCGTGCCCTTGGCCCTCCGCCCGCTGGTGGGGCTCATCGAGTTCTTCTCCACCTTCCTGCTGCGGCCGCTGACTCTGGCGGTCCGGCTCTTCGCCAACATGGTGGCGGGCCACATGCTGCTCAGCGTCCTCATGGTGGGCGGCCTCATCTTCATCACCCGGTTCGATGGGACTTCGGTCCTGGGCGTGCTCTGGTTCGCCCTGGGGATCCCGATCTTCGCCTTCGAGGTCTTCGTCGCCATCCTGCAGGCCTACATCTTCACGCTGCTGGCGGCGGTGTACATCCAGACGTCCCTGCATCCCGAGCACTGATCGGAGGAACGACGAATGGAGCTACTGGCTCAAGCAACCGGGGTCACCGGGAATGTGGAGGCGCTGAAGAGCGCCATCGCCGTGATGGGCTACGGGCTGGCGGCCATCGGTCCGGGCATCGGCATCGGCATCGTGGTGGGCAACGCCGTCCAGGCGATGGCCCGCCAACCCGAGGCCGCCGGAATGGTGCGCACCACCATGTTCCTGGGTATCGCCTTTACCGAGGCCCTGGCACTGATCGGCTTCGTACTCTTCTTCCTGGCCTGAGAGGACGGTGTTCGTGCTGAAACTGCTGGCGCACGGGGCCCTGCTGGCCGCGGCCGAGGGTGAGTCCCGCGGCATCGACCTGGTGCTTCCCAACATGCACGAGTTGGTGGCCGGGGTCATCTCCTTCCTGATCGTGTTCGGGTTCATCTGGTGGAAGGGACGCGGCCTGATCGGCCGGATGGTCACCGCCCGGCAGGAGGCCGTACGCCGGCCGCTCGCCGAGGCGGAGGAAGCCAAGGTGAAGGCCGAGGGGTTGCTGGCCGAGCGCCGGCGCGAGGTGTCCGGGGCGCGCGACGAGGCCAACCGGATTATCGAGGAAGGCCGGCGCTCCGCCGAGGCGGCGCGGGCCGAGATCCTGGCCAAGGCCAAAGCCGAGGCCGACGAATTGACCCGTCGCTCGCGCGAAGCCATCGAGGCCGACAAGGAGCGCGCCGCCGCCCAGATGCGCGATCTGGTCGCCGTCCTCTCGCTGGAACTGGCTCAGAAGGTGGTGTCGGGCAGCGTGGATGCCGCCGTCCAGCAGGCCCTGGTAGACCGCTACATCGAGGAACTCGAAGGGATGCCCCGCTAGCCATGGCCGACGACCGGGTCCGCGGCTACGCCTCCGGCCTCCTCGAGTTGGCGCGCGCCGAGGGAGTGGCGGACCGGGTGAGCGACGAGTTGTACCGCATCGCGCGCGCGCTGGAGTCCTCAGCGGACCTTCGCCTCGCCCTGAGCGACCCCCGCCTGCCCCCGGAGCGCAAGCACGGGATCGTGGCCGACCTCCTGGGCAGCCGGGTGCTGCCGCTGACGCTGAACCTGGTGAACCTGTTGGTGGCGGCGGAGCGCAGCCGCGACCTGCCCGCCATAGCCGACCGGCTGGCGGCGCTGTCGGCGGCCGAGCGGGAGCGGGCTGTGGCCGAGGTGCGCACCGCCCGGGAACTCGACGAGGAGACGACGGCGCGGCTGGCCGAGGCGCTGAGCCGGGCCACCGGCAAGCAGGTGGAGATCAAGGCGGTCATCGATCCCTCGCTGCTGGGCGGGGTGGTGGCCCGGGTGGGGGACACCGTGATCGACGGCTCGTTGCGGCACCGTTTGGAAGGTCTGCGGCAAGCGCTGCAGCGGCGATAGGAGCAGGGCACATCCATGGCGGAACTGATCATCGACCCCCGGCAGATCGGCGAGGCGCTGCGGCGGAACCTGGAAGGCTGGGACCCCGGCTTGGAAGCCGCCGCGGTCGGCTACGTGGCCACCGTCGGCGACGGGGTGGCCCGGGTGGCGGGCCTGCCCGGCACCATGGCCAACGAGTTGTTGGAGTTCCCTGCAGGGCTCTACGGAGTGGCGCTCAACCTGGACGAGGACTCGGTGGGGGCGGTCATCCTGGGCGAGGCCGCTCGGGTCCACGAGGGCGACCCGGTGCGCCAGACGGGGCGGGTGTTGTCGGTGCCGGTGGGCGATGCCCTGCTGGGCCGGGTGATCGACGCCCTGGGCGAGCCCATGGACGGCAAGGGCCCCATCAACGCCACCGAGCGCCGCCTGCTGGAGACCCAGGCCCCCTCGGTGGTGCAGCGCCGACCGGTCCACCAGCCGATCCAGACGGGCATCAAGGCCATCGACGCCATGATGCCCATCGGCCGAGGGCAGCGCGAGTTGATCATCGGCGACCGGCAGACCGGCAAGACCGCCATCGTGGTCGACACCATCCTCAACCAGCGCGACGCCGGGGTGAAGTGCATCTACGTGGCCATCGGGCAGAAGTCCTCCACGGTGGCGGAAGTGGTCGAGGTACTCGAAGCGCGGGGCGCCATGGAGTACACCGTCGTGGTCAACGCCTCGGCTTCCGCCTCTCCTGCCCTGCAGATGTACGCCCCATACACCGGCTCGGCCATCGGGCAGTACTGGATGTACAAGGGGGAGCACGCCCTGGTCATCTTCGACGACCTGTCGAAGCAGGCGGTGGCCTACCGCGAGATCTCTCTGCTGCTGCGGAGGCCGCCGGGCCGCGAGGCCTTTCCCGGCGACATCTTCTACCTGCACTCCCGCCTGCTGGAGCGCTGCGCCAAGCTCAGCGATGAGTTGGGCGGCGGCTCGCTTACCGGGCTGCCCATCGTGGAGACCAAGGCCGGCGACGTGTCGGCCTACATCCCGACCAACGTGATCTCCATCACCGACGGGCAGATCTACCTGGAGACCGACCTGTTCTACTCGGGCGTGCGCCCGGCCATCAACGCCGGCATCTCGGTGTCCCGCGTGGGCGGATCGGCCCAGGTGAAGGCCATGAAGCGGGTGGCCGGGCCGCTGCGGCTCAACCTGGCCCAGTTCCGCGAACTGGAGGCCTTCGCCGAGTTCGGCTCCGAGTTGGACGCCGCCAGCCAGGCCCAGCTGGAGCGGGGCCGGCGGGTGGTGGAGGTCCTGAAGCAGCCGCAGTATCAGCCGGTGCCCGTGGCGGAGCAGGTGGTGGCCATCTACGCCGTCACCAGCGGGCTCATGGACGACGTGCCGGTGGCGCAGGTGGCCGACTTCGAGCTGGGGCTGCGGGAGTGGTTCCGCACCCGGCACGCCGGCCTGCTGCGCACCATCGCCGATGCCGGCGACCTTCCCCCCACCGCCGAACTGAACGAGGCCGTCGTCGCCTTCAAGCAGACCCGGGGGGAGGGCTAGCCGCCATGCCCGGTGCCGAGCTGCGGCTGATCCGCCGCCGCATCCGCAGCGTCCAGTCCACCATGAAGATCACCCGCGCCATGGAGCTGATCGCGGCTTCCCGCATCGTGCGGGCCCAGCAGCGGGTGGGATCGGGCCAGCCCTACGCGGCCAAGATGCGCGAGGTGGTGGGCAATCTGTCGCGGGCGTCGGGCACGACGAGCCATCCCCTGCTCGCCGCCCGACCCCTCGAGACGGCGGGGATCATGGTGGTGGCCGGCGACCGCGGCCTCGCCGGGGCCTACAACACCAACGTCATCCGTCTGGCCGAGGCCCGCCTGCAGGAGCACACCGCCGCCGGCGTGGCCTGCCGGCTGTACGTGGTGGGCAAGCGGGCCCTCACCTACCTACGCTATCGCGGCTACCACATCGAGTGCTCGTTCCTGGGAGTGACCGACTCGCCCACTTTCGGGCAGGCCCGCGAGATCGGTCGCCGGCTTATGGCCGACTACGAGGCGGGGGCGGTGGACGGCCTGGAGGCGTTCTCCACTCGCTACCGGTCGGGGCTCACTCAGGAGGCGGCCGCCTTGCAGTTGCTGCCCCTGGCCCCGCCGGAGGCGGCGGAGACGTCGGCCGTGACCTACAGCTACGAGCCCGCCGCGCCGGTGCTGCTGGCCGGACTGCTCCCCGGCTACGTGGAGGGAGCCGTCTTCGGGTTGTTGCTCGAAGCCTCGGCCTCCGAACATGCGGCTCGCCGCCGCGCCATGAAGGCGGCCACGGAGAACGCCGAGGAACTGACCCGCGTACTCACCCGCCGGGCCAATCAGGCCCGCCAGGCCGAGATCACCACCGAGATCTCGGAGATCGTCGGCGGGGCCGAGGCGCTGACCCGAGGATGAACGCCGACTCGAAGATGAACAGGGAGAGATCGTGAGCAAGGGACGCATCGTCAGGGTCACCGGGCCGGTGGTGGACGTCGAGTTCCCGCCCGAGGCGATGCCCGAGATAAGCCACGCTCTGCACTTCAACGTGCTGGTGGGTGGGGAGACGCACCAGGTGGTCGCCGAGGTAGCGCAGCACCTGGGCGGCGGCCGGGTGCGCGCCGTGGCCATGAAGCCGACCGACGGCCTGGTGCGCGGCACCGAGGTGATCGACACCGGAGCCCCCATCTCGGTGCCGGTGGGGCCCGAGACCCTGGGCCACATCTTCAACGTGCTGGGCGAGACCCTCGACGTGCCCGAAGGCAGCCTGGTGCCCGCCGACCGCTGGCCCATTCATCGCCCCGCCCCGCCGTTCGAGGAAGTCGGTGCCCAGCGGGAGATGTTCGAGACCGGCATCAAGGTCATCGATCTCCTGGAGCCGTACGTCCGCGGCGGCAAGATCGGCATGTTCGGCGGCGCCGGGGTGGGCAAGACGGTGGTCATCCAGGAGATGATCCACCGGGTGGCCACCCAGCACGGCGGCGTGTCGGTGTTCGCCGGGGTCGGCGAGCGCACTCGTGAGGGCAACGACCTGTGGCTCGAGATGACCCGCTCCGGGGTCATCAAGAACGCCACCCTGGTGTTCGGGCAGATGGACGAGCCGCCCGGCGTGCGGCTGCGCGTCGGCCTCTCGGCCCTGACCGTGGCGGAGTACTTCCGCGATGAGATGGGCCAGGACGTGCTGCTGTTCATCGACAACATCTTCCGCTTCACCCAGGCGGGGTCCGAGGTCTCCACCCTGCTGGGCCGCATGCCCTCGGCGGTGGGCTACCAGCCCACTCTGGCCGACGAGATGGGCGCCTTGCAGGAGCGCATCACCAGCGTTCGTGGCCGGTCGATCACCTCGCTGCAGGCCATCTACGTGCCCGCCGACGACATCACCGACCCGGCGCCGGCCACCACCTTCAGCCACCTCGACGCCACCACCGTGCTCTCCCGCCAGATTTCGGAGATGGGCATCTACCCGGCGGTGGACCCGCTCGACTCCACCTCGCGCATCCTCGACCCCCGGGTGGTGGGGCAGGAGCACTACGACGTGGCCCGCCGGGTGCAGCAGATCCTGCAGCGCTACAAGGACCTGCAGGACATCATCGCCATCCTGGGCATCGACGAACTGTCCGAGGACGACAAGCTGATCGTGGGCCGGGCGCGGCGCATCCAGCGCTTCCTATCGCAGCCCTTCTTCGTCGCCGAGACCTTCACCGGCATCCCCGGGGTGTCGGTGCCCCTGGAGGAGACCATCCGCTCGTTCAAGATGGTGGTCGACGGCGAAGTCGATCACCTGCCGGAGCAGGCCTTCTTCATGGTCGGGGGCATCGACGACGTGCTGGCCCGGGCGAGGGAACTCGAGGCCTCTTAGTGGCCAATGCCTTCCGCCTCGACGTCGTCAGCCCCGAAGCGGTGCTGTGGTCGGGAGAGGCGGTGTTCCTCATCACCCGGACCACCGAGGGGGAGATCGGGGTGCTGGCGAACCACCAGCCTCTCATGGCGTCCCTGGTGCCCTGGAGTGCGGCGATCACCCCCGTCGACGGGCCGAAGGTGGTGCTGGCCGTCCGGGGGGGCTTCCTGCAGATCGTGGCCAACCGGGTGACCCTGCTGACCGACCTGGCCCAGGTAGTCGAAGGAGAAGGCTCGGAGGCCGTGGAGGAGGCCCGTCGCCAGGCGCTGCTGCTGGCGGCGGCGCTGACGGATCTCGGCGGGGCGGCCGGCGGCAGCCCGGGGGCGGTGGAGGGGGCCGGCCGCCTGGCAACCGTGCCGAATACCGAGGCGGACTAACAGAAGTCGCGACGCCGCGTCCCGTCGCGCGCGCCGCCAGGCAGGGGCGCACGAGAACTGCGGCTCGCGGTTGCCTGCCATCGGGTCTTCGCTACGCTGCCGCGCCGTGCCCGGACTGCTCGCCTTCCACGCCCACCCCGACGACGAGTCGCTGTCCATGGGCGGCACGCTGGCCCGCTACGCCGCCGCCGGGGAGCAGGTGGCGGTGGTCGTGGCCACTCGCGGCGAAGCCGGCGAGATCCTCAACCATGAGGAGCCCGAGTCGCTGCGCGAGCGCCTGGGGGAGATCCGCGAGGCGGAGACCCGCGCCGCCGGCGCGCTCCTGGGTGTGACGGCCGTGGAGTTCCTGGGCTATCGCGATTCGGGCATGGCGGGCACTCCCGAGAACGGTCACCCGGAATGCTTCTGCCGGGCCGACTTCCTGGAGGCGGTGGGCCGCCTGGTGCGGCTCGTCCGCCGATACCGGCCCGAGGTGATGACGGCGTACGACCCCTTCGGCGGCTACGGGCATCCCGACCACATCCAGGTGCACCGGGTGGGGACCGCCGCCTTCTTCGGGGCGGCGGACGTGGGGCGCTTCCCTGTGGAGCAGGGGGAGGAGGCCTGGCAGCCCGCCAAGCTCTACTGGGTCACCTGGCCGCGGGAGCGCACCCGCCAGCGCCGCCGCCTGGCGGCGGAGGCCGGGGAGATCCCCGCCGAGGAGGCAGAGGTGGAACCCGACTCCGGGACCATGGAGGAGCACATCAGCACCTTCGTGGACGTGGCCCCCTGGTTCGACCGCAAGTGGGCGGCGATCCTGGCCCACCGCACCCAGATCGCCGAGACGGGTTGGCTGCTGACCATCCCCGAGGAGGTGCGGCGCCGGGCCTTCAGCCGGGAGGCCTTCATCCGGGTGTTCTCCCGGGTGGCCTCGCCCGAGGACGCCCCCGACCTCTTCGCCGGCCTGCGCTGAGCGCCGGGGTTACGATCGCGAGGTGAGCGATCTGGGATCCTTTGCCGTGGCCGGGGTGCCGACGCGTCGGGTGGAGCACGAGGTCGTGGTGGCAACCTCCCCGGCCGACGCCTGGCAGGCCTGGGTCGACCCGCAGCGGGTGGTCAACTTCCTGGGGGCCGAGGCGCGCATCGACCTGCGCATCGGCGGGCGCTACGAGATCCTCTTCCTGCTCGACGCTCCGGAAGGGGAGCAGGGCGCCGAGGGCTGCCGCGTCCTGGCCTACGTGCCGGGCGAGATGCTGGCCTTCTCGTGGAACGCGCCGCCGCACCTCCCGGAGATCCGCCCTCTCCACACCTGGGTCGTGGTCACCTTCCGGGGAACGCCGGAGGGGCCCACGCGGATCCGCCTGGTGCAGACCGGCTTCGGCGAGGGCCCGGCGTGGGATGAGGACGCGGCCTACTTCGCTTCCGCCTGGGGCGGGGTGCTGGCCCGGTGCCGGGACTACCTGGGCACAGCGTGAGCGCCGCCGCCCGCTGGCGGGCGTGCCTGGAAGCCTGGGCCCTGCCGGCAGATCTGCTGGCGGCGGTGCCCGATTCGCCTTACGTCTGGCCGGCAGATCTCTACCGGCGGCTCCAGCGTGAGGAGGCGGGAATCCCCTCCGGCCCGACGGCCCGGGTGCTGGGGGAGGTGCTGCCGGAGGGCGGGTCGCTGCTGGATGTAGGTGCGGGGACCGGCCGGGCCTCGCTGGGGGTGGCGGCCGCGGGCCATCCCCTCACCGCCGTGGAGCGCAACCCGGGCATGGTGGCGGCGCTGCGGGCTGAGGCGGAAGCGGCCGGGGTCGAGGTGCGGGTGATTGAGGGGTCCTGGCCGGAGGTGGCCGCCGCGGTGGGGGGTCACGACGTCGCCGTCTGCGCCCACGTGGTGTACGACGTGTCCGACCTGGCCCCGTTCCTCCGGGCGCTGCACGGGGTGGCCCGGAGGGCGGTGGTGCTGGAGGCGGGGGAGCGGCACCCCTGGGCCGGCCTGATCCCCTACTACCGGGCCCTGCACGGCCTGGAACGCCCCGACGGCCCTACGGGCGGGTTGCTGCTGGACGTGATCGCGGAGGTGCTTGGAGTAACGCCCGAGGTGGAGCACTGGAGCGGCCGGGCCCGCATGTTCTTCACGGACCTGCAGGAACTGGTGGAGTTCTACCGGAGGCGCCTGCTGGTGCCTATGGAACGGAGGGCAGAACTGGCCGGCCTGCTGGCTCCCGGCGTCGTGGAGCAGGACGGCCGGCTCAGCCTGGGCGCCGAGCAGGGCGCGGTCACCATGTGGTGGCAGATCCAGTGAGGTAGCAGCACCCCAGGGTGGGGTTCCCTCCTCCGCGGCGGCGGGGAGAGCAGCGGACGACTCCCCCTCCCGCTCCAGCGGGAGGGGGTCGGGGGGAGGGAAGCGAAGGGCGCGGCGGAGGCTTACGTGGGTAGCAGCCCCCTCCGGGTTCGGCCTGGCGGCCTCACCCACCTCCCCCGCTGGGGCGGGGGAGGAGACAGGGGCTTTACGCTCCGGCGGCTTGCCGGGCCTGGCCGCCTCCCTCCCCGTCCCCACGGGGGAGGCGAAGGGGCTTCCCTCTCCGGATGCTCCCGCCGGACTGCCCGACTCGGCTTCAGTACTCAACCCCGAGGCCCGATGAGTCTGCAGCAGTAGGGCCGCGCCCGCACCGAAAGAGGCTACATGGAGTGCCAGTTGCAGAATCTGCCCGCCGCCGGCGCGGGCTTGTCGCGCGGCCAGCGCCGGCGTCTCCGCGTCTCCCGCCTCCTGCGCCGGGCCGGCCGCGTTGCCGCCGACCCGCGCCTGCTGCTCGAGAAGGCGCGCCTGGTGCCGCGCCGTCCTCGCGAGTCGTATCGGGGGGGCCCCGAACCGGTGGTGCCGGCGCCGCTGCACCTGCAGGAGGGTGAGCGCGTCCGGGTGAGGCCCCTCGAGCAGATCCGGGCCACGCTGGACGAGGTGGGCGACTGCCAGGGCCTGGGCTTCATGCCGGTGCAGGCCGCCTTCTGCGGCCGGGAGTTCACCGTGCGCAAGCGAGTGGAGCGCTTCTTCGACGAGCGCACCCGCCGCATGCTGCGGATTCGCCACACGGTGATCCTCGACGAGGTCTACTGCGAGCCCCCGGCCGGAGGCACCGACGACTACTCCGGGTGCCATCGCACCTGCTTCCTCTTCTGGAAGGAAGCCTGGCTGGAGCGGGCATGAGCACCGGCGCCGGCCTGCGGGTCGAGGAGATCACGTCGGCAGAGGCTTTGAGCGGCCACCGGGCGAAGTGGGAGGACCTGGCGGAACGGGCTCCAGGCGCCGAGTTGTTCGAGACCTACCCGTGGATCACGGCCTGGCTGGACACCTACTGGAAGGGTCGGCCCCTTGCCTTCCTCTTCCTATACGACGGCGACGACTTGGTCGGCCTGGCGCCGCTGCTCGACGACCGGGAGGGAAGCATCGGCTGCCCTCGCTCGCTGGTCACCCCGGTGAACCCGCATGCCCGGCGCTGCGCGCTGCTCGCGTTCAGGGATCCGGGGCCGGTGGTCGAGGCGGTGCTGGCCCACCTGGAGCGGACCCGCCGACGCTCCCGGGTTCGGCTGCGTTGCTGCGATGCCGCCTCCCCGGCGGTGGCGGCGTTCGAGGCGTGCGGCTCCCGCCATGTGATGCGCGTGAAGGAGGGCACCCCGATCATCCGCCTGGAGGGCGACTGGGACGATTACCTGAGGTCGCGGGATCGCCGCGTCCGTCACCAGCTGAGTCGCAAGCGGAAGCGGCTCGAGGCGGAATGGGACGCCAAGTGGGTCAGTGTCGCCGATGCCGCCCAAGCAGACCGGGCTCTGACCGAGGTGCTGGGCATCGAGCGTCGGAGTTGGAAGGACCGGGAGGGAACCTCGCTGCTCTCCGAGCCGGGGGCCCGAGCCTTCTACACCCGGGTGGCTCGGGACTGCGCCGCCCGAGGATGGCTGCGGATCGAACTGCTGCATCTCGACGGTGAGCCGGTGGCCCACCTCTTCGGTGTCGTGTTCCGCGGCACCTACTACGCCCTGAAGACGTCCTACGACGAG
>Ga0194112_10000506_pt1 | contig 57393 bp, 39 predicted proteins | sample TA2MahC400mmetaG_FD_146191 | JGI IMG/M metagenome (GOLD analysis project Ga0194112, IMG submission 146191) | Freshwater microbial communities from Lake Tanganyika, Tanzania - TA2015016 Mahale Deep Cast 400m | ecosystem: Environmental > Aquatic > Freshwater > Lake | place: Tanzania: Lake... | reverse complement strand
AAGGACGCCTGCGTGAAGGCGCAGGCAGCCCTCGAGACCGGTCGAAGCGAACGGTCGGCGCTCGAGGCGGAAGTGAGCAGGCTCAGGACGGAGCTTGCCGAACTCGAAGGGAAGCCGGCGGAGCTCAAGGCGCGACTTCACAGCCTCAAGAAGGGCAGCGGCCGTTAGAAGCGAGGCGGCGTGCACGAGAGGGAGTGACGATCCATGAAGCTCAGAATGGCTGTCGCACTGCTCCTCCTCGCCTCGCTCGCTGCGGCCTCGGGCTGCGCGGGCGTGACGAGACCGGCGGATCCGACGAGGGGCGAGTACTACACGGAGAAGGAGTTCCAGAAGCTGTCGAAGGCGCAGCGCATCGCGTACTGCGCGGCGCTCGAGGAGGAGGCGGCGAAGCAACGGGGTTGCTCCGACAAGGCCCGGGGCGACCTTGAGAAGGAACAGGCGGCGTCGCGCGAGCTCAACGAGCGGCTCGCCCAGCTCAGGCCCGAGCACGAGCGCCTCGCGTTCGAGACGGCGGCGCTCCAGAGCGAGGTCGACTACTTCGAGGGCCTGCCGAGGACGTACGTCGTCCAGCGGGGAGACTACCTCACGAAGATCTCGGCGCTCGAGGAGATCTACCTGGACCGCCTGAAGTGGCGCAGGATCTACCGCGCGAACCGGGGCGTCATCGGGGGCGACCCGAACCTCATCCGGCCGGGTCAGGAGCTGACCATTCCAAGGGACTGGCCGACCCAGGTCGAGGTGAAGCCCGGGGAGAGCCTGTGGAAGATCGCGGGCTACTGGGAGGTCTACGGCAGCGGTCCGCAGTGGACGAGGCTGTACGAGGCGAACCGGGACCGCATCAGGGATCCGAACGTGCTCAAGCCCGGTCAGGTCCTGGTGGTCCCGCGCTAGCGCCGCGGCAGGTCGTGGAGTCCGGCGCGTCCGAGGGGAGGCAGGGCATTCGAGGGAAGCGGTTCGCACAGGGCGTGTAGCGGGCCTTGGCGACGGGCTCCCGGTCGGCATGGCGGCCGACCGGGGGCTCGTTTCGCGCAGGGCCCGATTCCTCGCGAGGACCGATGAAGCGCAGAATGTCGTTCGATGACATCGACCCCGTGCTGCTCCTGGGCCGGAACGACGCGAACCTCAGGATGATCCAGGACTCGTTTCATGCGACGGTGACGGCGCGCGACAACGAGGTGACGGTCTCGGGCGAGGACGCCGAGGTCCGTGACATCGAGCGCATCCTGAACGAGCTCGCGGACCTTATCCGGCGCGGCAAGTCCGTGTGGGGCGAGGACGTCGCGTACGCGATCCGCATGGTCCGCTCGAACCGCGGCGACGAGCTCAGCCGCTTCTACGCGTCGGGCGCGCGGCTCGAGGGGCTCAAGAAGCCCGTTGAAGCCAAGACCGCCGGCCAGGAGAAGTACGTCGAGGCCATGCGGACGCACGACATCGTCGTGTCCATCGGCCCGGCGGGGACCGGCAAGACGTACCTCGCGGTCGCCATGGCCGTGGCCGCGCTGCGGGCGAAGGAGGTCGAGCGGATCATCCTCGTGCGTCCCGCGGTCGAGGCGGGCGAGAGCCTCGGCTACCTCCCCGGCGACTTCCAGGAGAAGATCGCGCCCTACCTCAGGCCGCTCTACGACGCGCTCCGCGAGATGATGGACCCCGAGCGCGTCAAGCGCCTCACGGAGGTCGGGACGATCGAGGTCATCCCGCTCGCGTACATGCGCGGCCGCACGCTCAACGACGCCTTCGTCATCCTCGACGAGGCGCAGAACAGCACGATGCCGCAGATGAAGATGTTCCTCACCAGGCTCGGGTTCAACTCGCGCGCGGTCATCACGGGCGACATCACGCAGATCGACCTCGCGAACCAGGACATGTCCGGCCTCGTGAGGATCCAGAGCATTCTGGCGGGCATCGAGGGCATTGCGTTCGTGTACCTGACCGACGCCGACGTCGTGCGACACCGGCTGGTGCGCGAGATCATCAAGGCGTTCGAGCGGTACGCGGAGGCGAAGGAAGCCAGGGCGCAGCAGGAGGAAGGCTGATGGCATGGTGGCTTGAGCGGCGGCGCGACGTGCGCCCACGGGCCGACCGTGTCGTCCTGGAGGCGGAGCCGGCGAACGAGATCACGCCGCGCGCCATGCTCAGGCCGCGGACGCTCGCCGGGATCGGCGCCATCGCGGCCGTCCTGGTCCTGTTCGAGATGCTCTTCCCGCGGCCCGTCCCCGGCGGCCGCATCGCCTTCCAGGTCGGTCAGGTGGCGCGCGAGGACGTCGTCGCGCCGTTCGACTTCGACGTGCTGAAGTCGCCCGAGGCGCTCCGGGACGAGCGGGCGATGGCCGAAGCCAGCGTGGTCCCCGTGTTCCGGCTCGATCCCGCCGCGCAGGACGCCGCGAGGAAGCGGTTCGGCGACTTCCTCACGGCCGCGCACCGGGTCCGGTCGGGCGGCGAGCCGGAGCGCCAGAAGCTCGACCTGCTCGGGCAGCTCGGGCCGGCGCTGAGCGACACGACGCGGCGCGTCCTCCTGTCGCCGTCGCGGGCGACGGCCGTCGAGGAGCGCGCGCGCCAGCTTCTTCTCTCTCTGCACCAGAGGGGCATCATCGGAGGGCCGGGCGCGCCGCCGCTCTCGCCCGACGAGACCGTGATGGTCCTCCGCGCGGACGACGAGGCGATCGCGCGCGTGCGGGGGTTCCACACCGAAAGCACGATCGCGGCGGCGATCCGGGCGGTCGCCTCTGCGAGCTTCCATGACGCCGGGCTCCGGAAGGCCGTCTCCGAGCTGACCGCCCCGTTCGCGGCGCCGAACATCGTGTACGACGCGGCCGAGACGGCGCGGCGCAGGGAGGCCGCGCGCCGGTCCGTGAGCGAGTTCGCCGGGCGGGACGTGAGGAAGGACGAGGTCATCGTGCTCCGCGGCCAGCGCGTGACCGCCGAACACGTCGCCGTCCTTCGTTCGATGGCGGCCAAGCGCGTGGGAATGGGCAGGGCGGGGTTCGGGACCGGGTTCGTCTCGCCGGGCCGCATGGCGATGGCGGCGCTCCTTCTCGGCGCGCTCGTGCTCTACGTGAGCGTGCGGAAGCGGCAGCTCCTGGCGCACGGCCGCTCGCAGGCGCTCTTCCTCGTGCTGCTCGTCCTCGTCATGGGCGGGGCCGCGCTCGTGAAGCGGATCCCGAACGCGTCCGAACACCTCGTGCCCGTGGCCATCCTCGCGATGCTCGTCTCGATGCTCTTCGAGTTCGACATCGCGTTCGCGTCGACCGTCACGGTCGTGATGCTCGCGGGGCTCTACACGGAGTTCACCCTGCCGTCCCTGTTCGTGTCGCTCATCGGCGGCACGGTCGCGGCGCACTCCGTCCGCGCCGTCCGGCACCGGGAGGACTTCTACTGGTCCGCCATGCGGACCGTCGCGGCCTACGCGTGCGCGATCGTCGTCGCGGACGCGCTCATGCACAACCTGGCGCCCGGCACGATCGGGCGGTGCGGGTGGGGAGGGCTGAACGTCCTCATCAGCATGGGGATCGTCGTGCTCGCGCTGCCGCTCTTCGAGCGCGGGTTCGTCGTCACGACCGACCTCACGCTCCTCGAACTCGGGGACATGAACAAGCCGCTCCTCCGCAAGATGGCGATGACGGCGCCGGGGACGTACCACCACAGCATCGTCGTGGGGAACCTCGCGGAGGCGGCCGCCGAGGCCATCGACGGGAATGGGCTTCTGGCGCGCGTGGGCTCGTACTACCACGACATCGGGAAGCTCGTGAGCCCCGGGTACTTCGCCGAGAACCAGCAGGGGCTCGAGGTCCCGGAGGACAAGCACGCGGGCATCCGACCGAAGGTATCGAGCCTCGTCATCAGGGCGCACGTGCGCGACGGCGTGGACCTGGCGCGGAAGGAGCGCCTGCCGGAGCCCATCATCGACTTCATCCGCGAGCACCACGGCACGAGCCTCATGGAGTACTTCTACAGCAAGGCCCTCGAGGACGCGGAGGACCCGGCCGACGTGAGCGAGGCGGACTACCGATATCCCGGTCCGCGGCCGAGGACGAGAGAGTCCGCCATCATCTCGCTGGCCGACACCATCGAGGCGCGCGTGCGCTCGATCGGCGAGGCGCTGACGCCGCGGAGGATCGAGGCCGAGATCGAGGAGATCATCGACAGGCGCATCGCCGATCGCCAGCTCGACGATGCCGAGCTCACGCTCTCGGACCTCGTGAAGATCCGCGAGGCCTTCTTCCGCGTGCTCGTCGGCATGTACCACCAGCGCGTGCGCTACCCCGATCAGGAAGAGGATGAAGGAGCTCCGGAGGGGGCGTAGCGCCCGGTCCGGGGCGCCCGGCGCCATGGCCGTCACGATCATCAGCAGACAGAGGAGAGAGACGGTCGACCTCCGGGGCCTGCGCCGTCTCGTGTCGCGCGTGCTCGAGGACCACGATCGCGGCGACGCCGATGTCACCGTGGTCGTCGGGGGCGACCGCCTTCTGCGCAGGCTCAACGCCGCGTATCGCGGCGTCGACGCGCCGACCGACGTCCTGTCCTTCGGCGCGGACGGGGGGCCAGCCGCCCGCGCGCGCCGGGACGAGGCGCCCGAGGAGATCCTGGGGGACGTCGTCGTTTCCATCGACCGCGCCGCCGCGCAGGCCCGGTCGCGGCGCGTGACGCTCGACCGCGAGGTGCGCACGCTCGTCGCGCACGGCGTGCTGCACCTGCTCGGGCACGACCACGAGCGCGCGGGCGAGCGCCGTCGCATGGCGGCGCTCGAGCGCGGCTACGCGCGGGCCACGGGGCGGCCTGCCGCCGCGCGCGCGCCGCGGAGGCGCCGCGCGCCCCGGTCCGGTCGCGGGAGACAAGGGACACGATGAGCATCGTCGCGCTCGCCGTCATCGGGTTCGCCGTCCTGCTCGCGCTCTCGGCGATGTTCTCGGCGTCGGAGACGGCGTTCTTCTCGCTCACGCAGGTCGAGCTCAGCGAGCTCGACCCCAAGAGCCGCGTGCGACGCCTGCTCAAGACGCCGGAGAAGCTGCTCGCCACCATCCTCCTCGGGAACACCGCCGTGAACACCGCGCTCGGCGCGCTCGGCGCGCTCGTCGCGCTTCACGCCAGCCGCGCGCTCGACCTCCGTCCCGGCGCGGTCATCGCCTTCGAGGTCGGCGCGGTCACGCTGGTCGTCCTCATCTTCGGCGAAGTGACGCCGAAGATGTTCGCGATGCAGCGCAACAGGGCGCTGGCGCGTCGCACGGCGCCCCTGCTCGCGACGCTCATGAGCGTCGCGTCGCCGGTCGTCGGCGTCCTGAGCCGCCTGTCCGCCGCCGTGCTCGGCAGGACCTCGGCCGCGGAGCGGTCGTACGTGACGGCCGAGGAGCTCCGGACGATCGTCGCGCTGAGCGAGCGGCGCGGGACGCTCGACGAGGGCGAGCGTGAGATGATCGACAGCGTCATGGAGTTCCGTGAGACGGTCGTGCGGGAGATCATGGTCCCGCGCGCCGACATGGAGTGCCTCGAGGACTCGACCACGGTGGGCGAGGCCATCGCGATCGTCAAGGAGCTCGGGTACTCCCGCTTCCCCGTGTTCCACGGCGACATCGATCACATCACGGGCGTCCTGTACGCGAAGGACCTTCTGCCGTTCGACCAGGAGCGCGAGGGGAGCCGCAGCATCTCGCGCCTTCCCCGAAAGGCGTACTTCACGCCCGAGACCAAGAAGGCGGGCGAGCTCCTGCGGGAGCTTCAGCGGCGCCGGACGCACATCGCCGTCGTCGTGGACGAGTACGGCGGGACGGCCGGCCTCGTCACGCTCGAGGACCTCATCGAGGAGATCGTCGGCGAGATCCGCGACGAGCACGACCTCGAGGAGTCCCCGGTCAGGATCGTGGACGAGCGGACGCTCCTCGCGTCCGGCACGGTGCGGCTCGAGGACCTGGCGTCGGAGTACGGCGTGAACCTCGGGTCGCACGACGACGTCGAGACGCTTGCCGGGTATCTTCTGAACGAGCTCGGGAGGATCCCGGCCGTCGGTGAGTCGGTCGAGCACGGGTCGCTCAGGCTCGAGGTGGCGGCGGTCGAGCGGCGGCGCGTGACCGGCGTGAGGATCGTGCGCATCGAGCCGGCGGCGCAGGGAAGCGGGGAGTAGGCGCGTGGCCATCAATCTCCTCATCGTGTTCGGCGTGGCGCTCGAGGCGTTCTTCTCGGGGACGGAGACGGCGCTCGTCTCGATGAACTGGCTCAGACTGGAGCACTGGCTCGAGAAGCGGCTGCGGGGCGCGCGGACGCTGGAGTGGTTCGTCGGGAACCCGCAGCGACTCCTCGGCACGACGCTCGTCGGCACGAACATCGCGGTGGTCATGACGTCCTCGCTCGTCTCGTGGCGCCTGGCCACGACGCTCGCGTCCTGGCCCGCGCAGGCCATCGGCGTCGTCTCGACCGTCGTCGTCTCGATCACGCTCCTCGTGTTCGGCGAGGTCCTCCCCAAGGCCGTCGGGCTGCGACACGGCGACACGATCGCGCTGAAGGTGATCGCCCCGCTTCGCTTCTTCTACTGGCTCTTCTCTCCCATCGCCGTGCTCGTGTCGGCCGTCGGGCGCCTGCTGAACAAGGCGGTCGGCGTGGACGCCAGCCGGTGGAACCGACGGCTCACGAAGGAACAGCTCCGCTCGCTCCTCGCGAACGAGGGCGAACGCGCGGGCGCTGTGGACCGCAGCGGCACGGCGCTCATCTCGGGCATCTTCGAGTTCGCCGACACGCCGGTGGGAGAGGTCATGGTCGCGCGCACCGACGTGGTCGGCGTCTCGCCCGAGTCCACGGTCGGCGACGCCGTCGCGCTGGTGGGGGAGCACGGGTTCTCGCGCCTTCCCGTTCTGTCCGACGACCGCGAGCGCATCGAGGGGATGATCCACTCGCGCGACCTCCTGGGCCGCGGGCGGGAGGACGCGGTCGAGGGGCTGGCCCGCCCCGTTCCCCACGTGCCGACCACGAAGCGGTGCGACGACCTCTTCCGCGAGCTCCAGACGGGCCGGCAGCACATGGCTGTCGTCGTGGACGAGCAGGGCAGCCTCGCGGGCATCGTGACGCTCGAGGACCTCATCGAGGAGCTCGTCGGCGAGATCGAGGACGAGCACGACGTGCGGCACGAGCTCATCCAGAGGATCGACGAGGGCCTGTACGTGGTGGACGGGCGTGCCGAGGTCACGGCCGTGGCGCGCGTTCTCGGGGCGAGACTCCCGGACGGGGACTACAACACGATCGCCGGACTCGTGCTTGACGCACTCGGCAGGATCCCGGAGCCGGGGGACGAGGTGGTGGTCGGTGGGTTCGAGATGAGGGTCGTCTCGGCGAGCGCCACGCGCGTGGGCAGGATCAGGATGAGGAAGCGATGACGACAGGGCCCGAGACACGATGCGCCGCCGAGGGCGCGGGCTCCGCGGTCGCCGCGCCGGTGTCTGCGCCGCGCATGCGGCCCGGCCGGCGGCTCAGGCGCTACTTTCTGACCGGCCTCGCGGTGATCCTGCCCGCCGCGGTGAGCCTGTTCGTGCTCTGGCGGATCTTCTCCGCTCTGGACCGGCTGCTGGGGCAGATCTTCGAAGCCGTCCTCGGGTTCAAGGTCCCGGGCGCGGGGCTCGTCGCGCTCCTCCTTCTCGTGCTGGGCATCGGCGCGGTCGCCCACAACGTCGCCGGGAAGCGGCTCATCCGGGGCATCGAGGACCTGGTCATCCGCGTCCCGTTCGTGCGGTGGATCTACAGGACGACGAAGGAGCTGTCGTCGGCCGTCCTCGAGGAGAGGGCCGCAGGATTCCGGAAGGTCGTCCTCGTGGAGTTCCCGTACAGGGGCGTGCACACGATCGGCTTTCAGACGGCGGAGGCCTCGCGCGACGTGAGCGGCGTCGGGGGGAAGAGGATGTGCCCCGTCTTCGTTCCGACCGCGCCGAACCCCATGTCCGGCTACGTGATCCTCTACCCCGAGGACGAGGTCATCTCGCTTCCGATGTCGGTGGACGACGGGCTTCGGTTCGTCATCTCCGCCGGCGCGCTCACCGCGCGCCGCCCGCCGGACGGCGGGCGGGGGTAGCCGCATGGCGCCCGTGACATCGAGGGCGCTCGTGCTCCGGACTCACAGGCTCGGGGAGACGAGCAAGGTCGTCGTCTGCTATACTGAGACCCACGGCAAGGTGCGCCTCGTCGCCAAGGGGGGGCGCGCCGCCGCGAGCCGTCTGGCAGCGGCCCTGGAGCCGTTTTCGGTCTCCGGGGTCGTGTTCTACCCGAAGACCGGGCGCGGGCTCTCGATCGTGTCGCAGGCCGACGTCGAGCGGGACTTCGCGGGGTTGAGGCGGGACGCCGTGCGGATGGCGCACGGGAGCGCCGTGCTCGAGCTCGCCGATCGGCTGATCTCGGAGGAGGAGCCCGACCCGGCGCTCTTCCGGATCGTCGAGGCGGCGCTCGCGGAGATGGACTCCGCCGACGCGGGCTCGCTGGACGGAGCGTTCCTGCGTTTCGCGTTCCGGGCGGCCGCCGCGCTCGGCTACGCCGCGTCGCTCGGGTCCTGCGTCCTCTGCGGCGGCCCGCCCGGCGCGTCGGCGCTCTTCGCGCCGCGCCACGGCGGCCTCGCGTGCGGCTCCTGCGTCGCGGCCGATCCCGAGGTCGAGGTGGTCGGGCGCGCGGCGACCGCGGCGCTCGCGGACGCCGCGGCGGGACGCGAGAGCGCCGCGCCGAGCGAGGCGGTCGCCGACGAGGCCTGGGAAGCGATGAGCGCCTTTCTCGCGGAGCACACGGGACGCCGGGTCCATCTGAGGTCGCTCGACGTGCTCGCGCAGCTTCGGCGCGCGGAACGAGCCGGGCGCGCCGACTGACGGCGCGCGGCACGGCGGTGCTCACGGGCCGCCGCGACAGGAACGGACGAGACGATGAAGAACGAACGCACGGCGCTTCTCTTCCAGGACGTGATCCTCACGCTCCAGAGCCACTGGGCCGAGTACGGCTGCGTCATCCTGCAGCCGTACAACACGGAGGTCGGGGCCGGCACGTTCAACCCGGCGACGTTCCTCCGGTGCCTGGGGCCGGAGCCGTGGAAGGCAGCGTACGTCGAGCCGTCGCGTCGGCCGAAGGACGGGCGCTACGGCGAGAACCCGATCCGCATGCAGCAGTTCCTCCAGTATCAGGTCCTGCTCAAGCCGGCGCCGGCCGACGTCCTTGACGTGTACTTCCGGAGCCTCGAGGCGCTGGGCATACGGCTTAAGGAACACGACGTGCGGCTCGTCGAGGACGACTGGGAGTCCCCGACGCTCGGTGCGGCCGGGCTCGGGTGGGAGGTCTGGATCGACGGGATGGAGATCACGCAGTTCACGTACTTCCAGCAGGCCGGCGGGCTCGAGCTCGACCTCATCCCGGCCGAGATCACCTACGGCCTCGGGCGGCTCGCGACGTTCCTCCAGGGCGTGGACAGCTTCTTCGATCTCGAGTGGGCGCCCGGCGTGAGCTTCGGGCAGATCGAGAAGCAGTTCGAGGTGGAGTACTCCAGGTTCAACTTCGAAGCGGCGGACGTCCCGTTCCACCGGGAGCTCTTCGACCGGTTCGAATCCGAGGCGCGGCGGCTGCTCGACCAGGGGCTCCTCGCGCCGGGGTACGACTGCGTGCTCAAGTGCTCGCACGCGTTCAACGTCCTCGACGCGCGGGGGGCCATCAGCGTGACGGAGCGGACCGGGTACATCGCGCGCGTGCGCAAGCTCGCGCGGAAGGCCGCCCTCGTCTGCCTCGAGCAGCGCGAGGCGATGGGGTTCCCGATGCTGCCGGCGGAGCAGCGCGCCACGCCCGCCGACGGCGCGGGGAAGGGGGACGCGCGATGACGAAGGCCCTCACCCCGAGGGACCTCCTGTTCGAGGTCGGCGTCGAGGAGATCCCCGCGTCGTACATCCCCCCCGCGCTCTCGGAGCTCGAGCGGTCGCTCCGCGAGGGCCTCGGCGACGCCCGGCTGGCGTTCGATTCGCTCGAGACCTGCGCGACGCCGAGGCGGTTCGCCGTGATCGTCCGCGGGCTCGCCGCGCGCCAGGACGACCTCGAGCGGGAGGCCGCCGGGCCGCCCGCGAAGGTCGCGTTCGGTCCCGACGGAGCGCCGACGAAGGCGGCCCTCGGGTTCGCGCGCACGCAGGGGATCGACGTCTCGGCGCTCGAGGTGCGCGAGACCGACCGCGGCCCCTACGTCTTCGCGCGCGTCACCGACCGGGGGCGCGCCGCGGCCGAGGTGCTGCCCGAGCTCCTGCGCGGCGCCGTGGCCTCGCTGCCGTTCCCCAAGACGATGCGCTGGGGCCCCGACGAGCGCTTCGCGCGGCCCATCCGCTGGGTCGTGGCGATGCTCGGCGGCGACGTGCTCGACGTCGCGATCGCCGGCGTGCGCGCCGGGAGCGAGACGCTCGGGCACCGCACGTGGTCCCCCGGCCCGCACCGCGTCGGCGGCGCGGCCGACTACGCCGACGTTCTCCGGCGCCACCACGTCGTCGCCGACCACCGCGAGCGGCGCGCGGCCATCGAGCGCGACGCCGAAGCACGAGCGGTCGAGTGCGGCGGGCGCCTCGTGCGCGACGACGCGCTGCTCGACGAGGTGACCTTCCTCGTCGAGGAGCCGACCGTGTTCGCCGGGCGGTTCGACGAGCGCTTCCTCACGCTCCCGCGCGACGTCATCATCGCCGCGATGAGGGGGCACCAGCGCTACTTCGCGGTCGAGGCGCCGTCGGGCGCCCTCATGCCGTTCTTCCTCTGCGTGATGAACGGCCCGCCCGACTTCGTGGACGGCATCCGCCGCGGCAACGAGCGCGTGCTCGTCTCGCGGCTCGACGACGCGGAGTTCTACTGGCGCGAGGACACGAAGTCCCCGCTCGCGGACAAGGTTGAGTCGCTCAGGAACGTCGTCTGGCTCGAGGGCTTAGGGTCGCTCTACGAGAAGGCGGCGCGGCTCGAGGCGCTGTCGCGGACGCTGGCCGCGGCGCTCGGCGTCGGCGACGTTGAGACCGTCGCCCGCGCGGCTCGGCTCGCGAAGGCCGACCTCGTGACCGAGATGGTGAAGGACGGCAAGGAGTTCACCGCGCTCCAGGGCGTGATGGGCCGCGAGTACGCGCTCGCCTCGAACGAGCCCGCGGCCGTCGCGCTGGCCGTGTACGAGCACTACCTGCCGCGGTTCGCGGGCGACGACTTGCCGTCGAGCGACGCGGGCACCATCTTGAGCATGGCCGACAAGCTCGATTCGATCGCCGGCTGCTTCTCGGCCGGCCTCGTGCCGTCGGGGTCGCAGGATCCGTACGCCCTCCGGCGCCAGGCCATCGGCGTGCTCCGGATGATCGACGGGAAGGGCCTTCGGATGTCGCTCGGCGACGCCGTGCGCGCCGCGGCGCGCGGGTACGCCGGCGACGGCGCGAAGGCGGAGGAGACGGAGGCCGGCGTCCTCGAGTTCCTGCGACAGCGCGCGCGGAACTACTTCATGGACGACGCCTTCTCGTACGACCTCGTGGACGCCGTGCTCGAGGCGTCGCTCGACGACCTCGTCGGGGCGCGCAGCCGGCTCGTGGCGCTCACGCACTTCCGCGCGAACGAGGACTTCGCGGGGCTCGTCATCGGCGCGCGGCGCGTGAACAACATTCTGAAGGGGCAATCGCCGTCGCCGCTCGCGCCGGAGCGGCTCGTCGAGCCTGTCGAGAGGGAGCTCGAGGCGGCGGCCCGCCGCGCGGCGACGCGCGTGCCCGAGGCGATCGGGCGCGGCGACCTCGACGCGGCGGTCAAGGAACTCCTGGCGCTGCGGCGTCCGATCGACGGCTTCTTCGACGGCGTGATGGTGATGGTCGAGGACGCGGAGATCAGGAACGCGCGGCTCGGTCTGCTCGCCTTCGTGCGGGGGCTCTTCATGAACATCGCCGACTTCGCGAGGGTCGTGCTGGAGGGCGAGGAGACGGGGAAGCAGGGGGCGCGGTGATGGCACGGACGACGCATCGGGCGCGCGGTCGGTCGGTCGCCGGCGTCGCGCGCCTCGGCATGATCGGCGCGGCGCTTCTCGCCGCCGCGCTCGTCCCGGGGTGCGGCGGCGGCGAGCCGCCGTCGAAGGTCGTCCTGATCGGCGTGGACGGCATGGACTGGAAGGTCGCCGGCCCGCTCATGGACGCGGGGAGGATGCCGAACCTGGCGCGGATCGTGAAGCGCGGGGTCCGCGCCGATCTGCGCGCGCTCGCTCCCGACGACAAGGTGCGCTCCTCGTGGATCTGCATCGCGGCGGGCCGCGTCGTGCGGGCGCACGAGTCCCTGCCGCCGATGGCGCCCGACGGCTCGCGCAACCCGGGCACCCGCACGTGGGGGGCGCGGCCCTTCTGGGACGTCCTCGGCGACGAGGGCAGGACCGCCGGCGTTCTCAACTGGCCGTACACCTGGCCGGCGTCCGAGCTCGAGGGCTGGATGATCACGAACGGCGTGGTCGTGGCCCCCGAGGACGGGTGGGACCCGGTCCCCGACATCGCGTGGCCGCCGGAGATCGCCGGCGAGCTCGGGCCGCTCAGGAAGCCGGCCTCGACGACGACCGACGACGAGATCGCCTCCTTCATGAACGGCGACCTCTGGAGGAGCGAGGAGCATCCCGACCTCTACGGGCGGGCGATGAGCTTCAAAGGCAACTGGGCCGAGGATCAGACGGTGCTTGCGGTCGCGACCCACATGCTCGGCACGAGGGGCCAGCCCGATCTCCTGGCCGTCTGCTTCGGGGGGCTCCTGCTCAATCTGCATCCGTTCTGGGGACCCATGGATCCGGGCTCGGCGGGGTTCAGGGACAGCCAGGAGATCGTGAGCATGTACAAGGACCTCGTCCCGCGCTACTACGAGCGCGTGGACGGGATCATCGGCGAGATCCTCGCGCGCTCGGACGACAACACCACGGTGATCGTCTGCTCGAGCGTCGGGTTCCGCGGGCCCCAGCGGACGGCCGACGGCGCGATCCTGTTCGGCACGCACATGCACGGCGAGGTCGGCCTGCTCGCCGCGTCCGGGCCCGGCATCGCGCGGCGGGCGCGCGTCAGGGACGCGAGCGTTCTCGATCTGGCGCCGACCATCCTCGCGCTTCTTGGGGCGCCGGTGCCGAGGGACATGGACGGCTTCGTCCTGACGGACATGCTCGACGCGGCGTTCCTGAGGAGTCACCCGGTCGTCTACGCGGCGCCGCGCGCGGGCTCGGCGCCGTCTCCGGCGGAGCGAGAGCGGCCGGAGAGCGCGGAGGCCCCACGGGAGGGCACATGAACCGGCGCGGGCGCGCGGAGCGGTCACCCCGGGCGGCGGCGAGACTCGCCGCGCTCGTCCTCATGGCATGTCTGGCGGCCGCGCTCGGCTGCTCGCGGAGCGGCACCCCCGTGGAGCGCCGCGTCATCGTCGTCGGCATCGACGCCCTGGACTGGGGCGTCACGCAGCGGCTCATGCAGGAGGGGAAGCTCCCCAACCTCAGCAGGATCGCGCAGTCAGGCGTCTCCTGCCCGCTCCGCACGCTCGAGCCGTTCGAGAAGTCGCCGGTCATCTGGACGACGATCGCCACGGGCAAGCACCCGGAGAATCACGGCATCCGGGACGCGCTCGCGCCCGACGGGAAGTCGCTCATGACGAGCAACGTGCGCACCGCCAGGACGCTATGGGACATCCTCGGCGAGCACGGGTTCTCCGTCGGCGTCGTCGGCTGGTACGTGACGTGGCCCGCCGAGCCGGTGAACGGCTACCTCGTGAGCGACTACTTCTGCTTCGTGCCGCGAGACGGCCGCCCATTCCCCGAGCGGCTCGTCTACCCGGACGCGCTTCTGGCGGAGATCGACTCGTTGCGGGTCGTCGCCGACGACGTGCCCGACGCGCTCGTGAGACGCCTCGCCGACCCGGACAGGGCGCTCACGGAGCGCGAGGCGACGCGCCTCCCGCTCGCGGAGCGCTTCCCGGAGATGCGCGCTCTCTCCGAGCTCCCGACGGAGCTGCGCAAGCTGCGCGACCACGCCGCGGGCGACGAAACGTACCTCGGCGTCTCCCGCCACTTGATGCGGACCCACCCGACGCGCTTTTTCGCCGTGTATCTCCGGGGACTCGACTCGATCTCGCATACCTTCTGGGCGGCCGCGCATCCCGCCGACGCCGGGTTCGCCGTCTCGCGGACCGAGCGGCTCGTGTTCGGCGAGACCGTCGAGCGCTACTACCGGCGCGCGGACGAGATGCTGGGCGAGCTTCTCGCGGACTTCGGCAACGACGCGACCGTGCTGGTGTGCTCGGACCACGGGTTCCGCGGGCCCGGCCCGGGGCGGCCCCAGGGCGGCATCAACGACCACGCGCCCCTGGGCGTCCTCTTCCTGAGCGGCGAAGGCGTGCGACAGGGAGAGGTGCTCGACGAGCGCGGCGTGAGCGACGTGACGCCGACCGTGCTGGCGCTCTCTGGCCTGCCGATCGGAAGGGACATGGACGGGGCGGCGATCGAGGAGGCCATGACGCCGGAGTTCCTGCGGCGGCATCCGGTCCGGTTCGTCCCGACGCACGAGAGGGAACGCTGAGTGAGGAGCCTGCGATGACGAGGAGAGCGGTCGCGCTGATGGCGGCGCTCGCCGCGGCGGCCGTGGTGCTTCCGTCCTGCGCGAAGCGCCCGGCGGGACCGGTGGAGCGGCGCGTCATGATCATCGGCTTCGACGGGATGGAGTACGACGTGATGGGGCCGATGCTCGAGGCCGGGCGTCTCCCGAACTTCGCGCGCCTCATGCACGAGGGGGCGTGGGGAGAGATCCGGTCGCTCGAGATCCTCGAGTCGCCCGTCATCTGGACGAGCATCGCGACGGGCACGCTCCCCGAGAAGCACGGCGTCACGGGGTTCGTGAAGCCGAGGAAGGGGGGCGCCGCGCAGGTCCCGACGTCGCAGAACGTGCGGCGGGTCGCGGCGCTCTGGGACATCCTCGGGCACGAGGGCAAGACCTCCGGCGTCATCGGCTGGCTCGTCACGTGGCCGGCCGAACCCATCAGGGGCTACATGGTCACCTCCAACTTCAGCTTCGGGTGGGACGGCAACTCGCCGCGGCCGCAGCAGGTGACCTACCCGGAGGAACTCAAGAGCGCGCTCGAGCCGCTGCGGATGCGCGCAGGCGACGTGCCGGACGGGCTGATGGACGAGTTCGTCAAGCGGAGCGCGATGCGCGTCGACGACCCGCGGAAGCGGCTTGAGACGCTCGCCGGGTTTCTCGCGAGCGATGAGACCACGAGGGCCGTCGGTCTCGACCTCGCTTCCAAGATGCCGACGGACCTCCTCGCGATCTACTTCCGCAGCGTGGACGGGCCGTGCCACACGTTCTGGGTGCACCACTTCCCGGACTCGCGGCCGGCGTCGATCCCGGAGTGGGAGGTGGACGCACTGGGCGAGGTGATCCCGAAGTACTACGAGTACACGGACCGCATCCTCGGGGAGTTCCTCAGGCTCGCCGATGACAACACGACCGTCATTGTGACGTCCGACCACGGGTTCCACGGGCCGAGGATCGTGCCCGGGCAGTCCCGCGCGGGCATCGGCGACCACGATCCGACGGGCTTCATCGTGCTCTGGGGCAAGGACATCGTCCGCGGGCGCGAGATCGCCGACGTGAGCGTGCTCGACGTCACGCCGACGGTGCTGGCCCTGTGGGGCCTCCCGGTGGGGAAGGACATGGACGGGCGGGTGCTCGAAGAGGCCATCGAGCCCCGGTTCCTGAAGGACCATCCCGTGCGCACGATCCCCTCATACGAGGAGGTCGTGCAGCGCGGCCACAGCGCCGAACCCATCGAGTCGCCCGTGGACGACGAGATCAGAGAGCGGATGCGGGCGCTCGGGTACATCGAGTGACCGTGGCACCAGTGCCTTCGGAGGCGCGCGCATGAAGCTGGAAAAGACCCTGGCGTTGGTCACCGTGTGCGTCATCGCGGCGGCGGTCATCGTCGGCGTGGTGAAGTGGAGGGGGGCGGCGCGGCCGGCGGGCCGTGTTCACGCGCCGGAGGCGGAGGCGGAGGGGAAAGTCGCCCTGCTCGTGGTGGGGATCGAGGGTCTCGAGCCGTCCGTTTTCGAGCCGCTCGTCCGCGAGGGCCGGCTTCCGAACCTCTCGAGGCTGCTCGCCGAAGGCGCGTACGCGCGGTTTCCGTCGCTCGGGCGGAACACGGACCCGAGGATCGCCTGGACGTCGCTCGTGACCGGCGTGACGCCGGAGCGGCAGGGCATCGGGGGGAAGGTGCCGTCGCCGAAGGGCGCCATGGTCGCGCTGCCTCTTCGGCCGTCGTCGCGCACGGTGGACACGGCGTGGACGCTGCTCTCCAAGGCAGGCGTGACCGTGGCGGTCCTCGGGTGGCCGGGCACGTGGCCGGTGGAACAGGTGAACGGCCTCATGGTCGGCCCCTACGCCACGTACGTCCTCGAGCGCACGCGCCGCGGACGCCCTGAGGACGCCGTGCATCCGCCGGACGCCTACGCGGCGGTGGACTCGCTGGTCCGCGCCGGGGACTCGTACCGGAGGATCTCGCTGGCGCGCTTCGTCGACATGGCGTCCGCCATGGGGCTCGAGGCGCTGACGGGCCACAACATCGAGGTGCTCACCGGTTCCTGCGCGGGCGACACGACCATGCTGACGCTCGCGCGAGCCGCCGTGGCGCGGCACGGCGCGACCGCGGTCTTCGTGAGCCTCCCGGGGCTCGACGCCGTGTCACAGCGGTTCTGGGTCTACAGGGATCCGAAGCCCTCCCCGACGCTCATGGCCGACGCGGCGGCCTATCTCAGATTCCGGCAGATGGCCGAGGCGCTTCGCGGGACCACCGCGGAGTACTACGAGTACGTCGACGAGATCCTCGGGCATCTTGTGGCCCTTGCGGCGGAGGAAGGCACCATCGCCGTCATCGCCGACCATGGGTATTCCGGCCTCGAGCTTGACTCGAGCGGGAACCCGAAGATCGGCAGGGAGATGCACAGCGAATCGGGCGTTCTCCTGCTCAGAGGCCCGTGCGTGGCGGCGGGGGCGCGCGCGGAGAAGGCCGCGCTCTTCGACGTGGCGCCGACGATCATGCGCGCGGCCGGCATGCAGGTCCCGGCGGGGCTCGACGGGCGCGTGCTCGAGGAGGTGATGCGGCCGTGACCTCGCGACGCATCGCGCGGGGCGTCCTTGCTGTCGTGGCGGTCGCAGTCGTGGCGGCGGCCGCCGTCTGGTTCGCCGCGCGGGGGCGGGCGCCGAAGGCGCCACCCGCGGCGCCGAGGGTCGTCGTCCTCGGCATCGACGGCGTTGACTGGGAGATCATGCAGGCGGCCGTCGCGGCCGGGCGCATGCCCAACCTCGGGCGCATGATCAACGGCGGGGCGTCCGGGATGCTCCGCTCCATCCCGCCCTACATCTCCCCGAGCATCTGGACGACGATCGCCACCGGGAAGCTCGAGGAGAAGCACGGGATCAAGGACTTCCTGGGCGAGCGGAAGCGCGCGGGCATGTCGTCGCCCACCACGAGCAACATGCGGCAGGCGAAGGCCCTCTGGCAGGTCGCCGGCGAGCGGGGTCTGACCGTCGGCTTCGTGGCCTGGCTGGTCACCTGGCCGCCCGAGCCGGTGAACGGCTACATGGTGTCCTCGCTGTTCGAGGAGCTCGCCCGACGCGACGAACGCGCGGGCATGCTGAGACCGTGGGACGATCCGCAGACCGCGGTGCACCCACCCGAGCTCTTCCCTGCCCTCTCGGACCTTCTCGTTCGGCAGGAGGATGTGCCGGATGATCTGGTTCTCCGCTTCCTCGGAACGGACCGTCACCTCTCACGCCCGGAGGTTGCCAAGGGCGTTGACGACCTCAGGCGCTTCCTTGCCTCCGACCTCACGACGCTCGAGGTGGCGAAGACGCTTCTGGGGTCCGTGCCCACGGACCTGGCCGGCGTGTACTTCAGGGGCCTCGACCTTGCGTGCCACATGTTCTGGCGGCATCGGGCCCCCGAGCAGTGGCCCGACGGCGTCTCCGCGCCAGAGGTCGAGACGCTCGGCCCCGTCATCGAGCGCTACTACGCTCTGGCCGACTCGTTCGTCGGGGAGATCGCGAAGGCCGCGGAGGGCGCCGTTCTCATCGTGTGCTCCGACCACGGCTTCGAGGGCCACGGGGCGCGCGACGGCGGAGGCGAGCCGCGGCTTGGGACGGCGATGCACCGCGAGGGCGGCATCATCGTGATGGCCGGCCCGGGCGTGCGCGCCGGCGCGGCCATCGAGGGCGCGACCGTCCTCGACGTCACGCCGACGGTCCTCGCGATCCTGGGCATCCCCCTTGGGCGGGACATGGACGGACGCGCGCTCGTCGAGGCCCTGACGAAAGAGGCGCGTGCGGAGCGCCCGATCGCGTTCGTCGCCACGCACGAGGGGGCTGCCCGGCACGGCGACGCTGAGCCCATCCCGTCCCCGGTGGACGATGAGATCAAAGAGATGCTGCGGACGCTGGGCTACATCGAGTGACCTGCGTGCCGCGAGCGGATGAGAAGGCGGCGACCATGGCGACGGACGCGACGGCGGGCGGCCCGGGCGTGCCGGCCGCGCTGCGGCGAGCGCTGAGAAGCGGGTGGTTCTGGCCGCTGGCCGTCTTCGTCGCCGCGTTCGCCCTGCGCCTCATCTACGTCGTGGAGGTCCGCCACACCCCGTTCTTCCACACGCTCGGTCTCGACGCCAAGTTCTACGATCAGTGGGCCAAGAACATCCTCGACGGGAAGGGGAACCCCGAGGCGTTCTTCGTGACGCCCCTGTACCCGTATCTCCTCGCGGGCGTTTACTGGCTGTTCGGGCGCGACCTCTTCCTCGTGCGCGTTGTCCAGGCGGGCCTCGGCGCGCTCTCGGCCGCGCTCACCTGCGCCATCGGTCGGACGGCGTTCAGTCGCCGCGTCGGCGTCGCGGCGGGCTTCGTGGCGGCGTGCTATGGCGCCGCGATCTTCTACGACGGCGCGATCGTCCTCGAGCCGCTGCTCGTCCTCCTGATTACGCTGTCCCTCTATCTCGTTCTCGCCGCCGAGACCCGGGAACGGCCGCGGGCGCTCCTTCTCTCCGCGGGGATCGCCCTGGGCGCCGCGTCGGTCGGGAGGGCGGCGGCCCTCGTGCTCCTTCCGGTGGTCGCCGCGTGGCTCGTTCGCGGACGGCGGGCGGGCGGGACGACGGCGATGAGGGGGCGGTCCGCGGCGGCGCTCGTGGTTCTCGGGGCCGCGCTCGTCGTCGCGCCGGTGACCGTGCGGAACTTCGTCGTCGCGCGCGACTTCGTGGGGATCACCTCCAACGGCGGGATCAACTTCTACATCGGGAACAGCGAGATCGCGAGCGGCGGCTACGTGCGGCCCGAGGGAGTGGACATCACCGCCGACCCCGCCGGGAAGGCGATCGCGGAGCGGGCCGAAGGGCGAGAGCTCAGACCGTCCGAGGTCTCCGCGTACTGGTACCGCCGCGCGGCGCGCTTCATCGCTGCGAACCCGGGGCGATGGCTCGGTCTTGTCGTCAGGAAGGCGTCGTTCGCGCTCAGCTCGTACGAGATCCCCCAACTCGAGAACTACTACTTCCAGAAGCGGTACTCGCGCCTCCTCTCGCTGCCGCTCCCAGGGTTCGCCGTGGTCGGTCCCCTCGGGCTCCTCGGGCTTGCCTTCGCGTTCAGACGGCGCCTCCCCTCGCTGCTCGCTCTCTGGGCGACGGCGTACCTGGCCTCCGTGATCGCCTTCTTCGTGGTCGCCCGCTACCGGCTTCCGGTCGTTCCCCCGCTCATCGTCTGCGCGTGCCACGCGGGCTTCGAGATCGTGGACCGGGCGCGTGCCCGCCGCTGGCGGTCGCTCATCGGGCCTGCGATCGCGGTCGCCGCGCTCGGGGTGCTCGTGAACGCCAATCTGTGGGGCGTCAACCACGGCAAGGCCTTCGCGCAGTCCCACTTCCGGATCGGGATCATCCTCGGCGACCGCGGGCTCATCGAGGAGGCCATCTCGGAGTATCGGAGGTCCATCGCGATCGACCCGGCCTATCCACAGAGCCATCTGAACCTGGGCGCGCTCTTGGCTGAGCAGGGTCGAACGGACGCCGCGTCCGCGTCCTTCCGGCGCGCGCTCGCGCTCGACCCGGGGCTCGAGGCCGCGCGGCTGAACCTGGCGATGGCGCTCGCGGCCGGCGGCGAGCTCGATGCCGCCCTGGCGGAGCTCGACACCCTGCTGGCAGCGAATCCGCGCAGCGCGGCTGGGCTCAAGCAGCGAGGCATTGTCCTGGGGCGCCTCGGCCTTCGGGAGGAAGCGATCGCCGCGCTGAGCGCTGCGTCCCGATGTGACACGGGCGGGACGGAAGCTGCGGAGATCGCGTTCCACCTGGGGCTCCTGCACGAGAGGACGGGACAGCCTGTCCCCCCCGCGGCGGAGGCGGCCATCGCGAGAGCGGACTCGTTGGGTCGCGCCGGGAGGGCCGCCGAGGCCAGGAGGGCCCTCGAACGCGCCGTGTCGCTCGCGCCTGCGTCAGGCGAGCCGCTCCGCAGACTCGCGGCGCTCCTGAGGGACATGGGGTTCGCCGACCAGGCGTTGGCCTCGATGTCGCGGGCGCTCGAGCTGGACCCGACCCTGCCCCAGGGTCACTTCGCCATGGGCGTGCTCCTGAGCGAGCTCGGCCGGCACGACGAGGCCATTCGTGAGTATGAGGCGGAGACCAGGATCTCCCCGGACTTCGCCCCGGCCCACCTCAACCTCGCGATCACCCACAGGTTCCACACGACAGACCCCAACCGCGCGACCTACCACTACCGTCGATACCTCGCCCTGGGGGGAGAGCCGATCCCGTCGATGGAGGAGTATGTCCGCGGGGTGGGTGCCGGGCTGGACTGACCCGAGAAACGCGGTTGACAGGCTCCCGCCGCCGGTGCTATACTCTTGCCCGAGTCGGGAAATAGGCGAAGGCGCCCCTGCGCACTCGTCCATCGCCGCCGTGCAAGATCACTTGGTTTTGCGGACGGTGTGGTGCGTTTTCTGGCGGTGTGGTGATCATTGGCAACGTGCTGGGAAGCTGGGATTGCGCTTGAAGTGCTGGCTCATGCTGTTCCACTAGGCCGCGTGGGCCGGTCGGTCGCGCTGACTGCTCCCGCAGAGGCGGGCCGGCGGCCGCGCATTCTGGACTGGCGATGAGCAGGATCACACGAGTGAGGGGGGACTGAAGACATGCGGAGAACAGCCTTGGCCTTGCTGGCGGTTGGCACGCTGCTGGCCCTGTGCGCGTCGGGAGCCCTCGCGGGCCCCAATATGCTCAAGGTGAGCCCTGTGCCTCTGCCGGACAGCTTCTTCCCGGCCGCCCGGGAGTTCGAGCACGAGCGGGCGGACACCATCTGGTTCTTCGTGGCCGACTTCAACAACACCACGGGCGACAACGCCTGGTGGTCGGTGGACGTCAGCGGCCAGGTTGCCGAGACGAACTACTGGCACCTGGACACGATCCGGACGAACTGGATCGTCAACAGTGTGGACGTCCTCGGCGACTGGGCGTGGTGGTGCGGCAAGTACGACGTCTGCTGGCTGCAGCCGCGCGGCTACGGCAACCTGTGGACACAGTATCTGTGGCGCGACTTCACGCCGCAGATGGTGGGCGTGAGCAACGGCGCCCTCATCCAGCTCACGTTCAACCAGCGCTACGCCCTCGAGAGGGCCTACGACTACGGCTACGTGGACGTGGGCACGATCGTGGGAGGCGTCGCGGACTGGGACACGACGGTCGCGTTCTACACGAATCCGGGCTTCGCGGGCAAGCCGGGCACGTCGCAGAACTGGGCGGCGAACGGCGAGAAGGTCATTGACCTGAGCTCGTACTACAGCCCGAACCTCGCGGTCCGGTTCAGGATGCAGTCGAGCTACCAGAACTCCTCGCAGGACCAGTACAACAACCCGCCGCAGAACTCGTATAAGGACGGCGCGTGGCAGCTGGACAACTTCAAGTTCAAGGTGAACGGCGCCACGATCTGGTCGGACAACTGCGAGAGCGGCGAGGGTACCTGGCAGCATCCGAACATCGAGGCCGAGGGCCAGACCGGCGTCGTGTTCTGGCGCGGCATCTACGGGACGGACTTCTGGACGAACAGGGACTTCACCTGCGGCGCGGGCACCGGCTGGATGTGGGCCGCGGTCGAGCCCGTCGAGTCCAGGATGGTCGACGACCAGTGGACGTATCTGGTCAGCCCGCCGATCAATACCGCGGGCGTGACCAAGATCGCGAGCCGGTGGACGATGTGGGTTGACCTGCCGTACGAGTCGGGCGACCGCTTCGACCTCAACCTGGCTGCGGACGATCAGCCCGACTGTGTCCAGAGGATGGATGCGTTCCAGGACGAGTCGCCCGGCGGATGGTACGGCGGTCCGTTCTGGGGCACCTGGAACGACAACTGGGACGCCTTCTCGGGCCACAACTACCTGGCGATCCGCTGGGAGCTCGCGAACGACAGCACCCCGACCGTGCCCCACATGGGCGGCATCTTCCTCGCCAAGCAGAAGGTCGGCGAGCCGACCGGCGCGGTCGTGACGACGTACAACCGCGACACCTGGTACAGCTTCAACGACTGGTGCAACGACCAGCTGTCGCAGGCGCTGCTCGACTCGGCGCGCATCGAGGTGAAGGACCCGGACGGCATCCTGTCCGTGCGGCTCATCGCCTCGAACAACGCCGGGCAGACGTGGCAGACGTTCAACATGAACCGCGAGACGCCCGAGGGGAACTGGTGGGGCATCAAGGCCCCCGCGTCCATCACGGTCCCTGGCGCGAACATCCGCTACTACTACTCGGCCACGGACGGCGTGGGGACGGTCTCGAAGCTGCCGTCGACCGCGCCCGACAGCTACTACACCTACAAGCTCCTGCCCAGCAGGCTGCCGGCCACGTACAACGACATCCTCCTGGTCGACAAGCACGGCCGCAGGGTGCCGGGTGAGTACCGCCGCCGCTACTACCGCACCTCCGAGTACTACTACCGCGAGGCGCTGGGGATCCTCGGGTACGAGTACGACGTGTACGACGTCGAGGTGCCGTCGGGCACGACGGTGCAGTCGAACGGTCCCGACTCGTCCATGTACAAGTACTACAACACGCAGATCTGGTGGTTCGCGGACTTCGACGCGTTCACCATCAAGCGTGTGGACCAGAAGCGGCTGATCGACTGGCTGAGCGTCGCGAGCCCGACGAAGGACAGGAACCTGCTCATCTCCGGCAACGACGTGGGCATGGAGCTCATGGCGACCGGCAAGGAGACCCTGGGCTTCTACGAGACGTGGCTTGCCAGCGACTACGTGCAGGACTTCATCGGTCCGGTGAACGTGGACAGCGTGCCCGGCCTCATTGATAAGGCGGGCGGCTGGAACTTCATGACGGTGGACCCGGTGCTGGGGACGGACGGCCAGGCGATCCTCGCCGGCGCGTGCCCGATCCTGCACTACTTCGACGTGGTTGACGCCATGCCCGGCGTGGCGGGCGCAGAGGTCGTCGCGGACTACATCAAGGCCGACTGCACGACGCGTCTGCCGTCGGGTTGCGCGTACACGCACCCGACGCTCGGGTACCAGACAGTCAACCTCGGCTTCGACATCTGCTACGTGATGGACGGCCAGGTGTGCGGCGGTTCGAACTACACCCCGGCCGGTCACTTCAAGACCGGCATCAGGGACCGCGCGAACCTGATCAAGAACATCATGCTCTACTTCCAGAAGAACCCGACGCAGAACCCGACGGGAGTGGAGGGTGGTCTGAGGAACGAGCTGTCGCAGGCGTACCCGAACCCGTTCAACCCGGTGACGAAGATCGCGTACAGCATCCGTGAGGCCGGTCCGGTGAGGATCGAGATCTACAACATCGCCGGCAGGGTCGTGCGGACGCTTCTGGACACCGAGGTGGCGGCAGGGACGCAGGACTTCGTGGTGTGGGACGGCACGGACGACGTCGGTGCGAAGTGCGCGAGCGGCGTGTACTTCTACCGCTTGAACGCGCCGGGCTACACCCAGACCGAGAAGATGGTCATGCTGAAGTAGGTTGTACCGGGACAGAGTCCCAAGGGGAGGGGGCCCTCGGAGGCCCCCTCTCTCTCTTTCAGGCCAGGAAGTAGCCGGCCTCGGTCGGCGACCGCGTGGGGGCCCGGCGGCATCCACGGAGGGGCGGAGGAGCGTGGACAGCCCCAGCGGCTGGGCTGAGTGGCACGGGCGACGAGCCAAGTGAGCACAAGTCGGGTTGTCGCCCTCGTTCCGGCCCGAATCCTGCTACGGCATACCGCTCGTGTCGGCGTGGCTGGCCCCGTGGGCTGCGGGGCCGCGCCAAGCAGCTCTTGACAAACCACGCAAGACGGTTGTATACTCTCTCTTGGTTGGGGAGCTGGGCCGTGGTGTTCCCCGGCAACACAGAGATGAGGGTGTTGGCAGCAGCGGCGATAGGTGCAACCCAGGGGAGGGGTGCCTATGTAGCACGGTAGCGCCGGCCCTCCGGATCGCGCGAGTGCGCGGGCGCGGGGTCAGGCGCGGGGCCGCGGTGAAGACCGCGGCGAAGGTGAGACCTGCAGGTGTGATCAAGGCGCAGTACCTCTCGAGGGAGGAAAGCGATGAAGAGGCTTCTGATTGGCTTGGTCGTCCTGGCACTGGCGGCCGGCGTCGCCGGCGCGAAGCGCCCGGCCGAGGATGTGCAGTACTTCGGCCGCAACGACGCGCCGCCGCCGGCGGAGTGGTCCCCGAGCCGCGATGTGATCCCCAAGACGTTCTTCTTTGATGATGTCGAGAGCGGCGTGAACGGCTGGACGCACGGCGACTGGACGGCGGTGGGTGGCGGCCCGAAGTGGCACGTCGACACCTACATGGCGTTCGCCGGCTCGAGCTGGTGGTGCGGCACGTTCGCCTACGACGCGGACGGCGGCTACGGCAACAACTGGTTCGAGTTCCTGACCGTGCCGGCGACGGCGATCCCCGGTGGGGCGTACGGCGTGTGGACGTTCTGCTACCGCTACGACACGGAGCCGGGCTACGACTACTTCAACGTGCAGGCGAAGAAGGGCGGCAGCTACGTCACGCTCGAGGCGTTCGACGGTTACGGCGCGTGGGTGGACATCGGCCTCTACGGCTACGAGATCAACAACCCGCTGGATCCGCTCGACCTGCCGTTCCAGGGGCGCTTCCTGTTCACGTCTGACGGCGCGTGGTCGGATGCCGACGGTCTGTGGCTGACGGTCGGCGGCGCGTGCGCGGTGGACAACATCAAGGTGTTCGACTTCTACGGCAGCGATGTGTACTTCTACGACGACGTCGAGAGCGGTGGTCTGTGCGTCCCCGGCCAGGCAGGCGCGGCCGGCGACTACTGGCACATCCGCTACGACCTCTGCTCGTCCTGGAGCCGTCCGCACTCCTGGCAGTGCGTGAACTCGGCGGACACGACCTTCCTGCCGCCGCTCATGCAGAACTGGCTCGACTCGCCGTGGATCGACGTCTCGTACGCCGTGGAGGCGAAGTTCTCGGCCAAGGGCCACTTCGAGATCCCCGGCTACTACGGCGACTACTGGTACGTGTGGGCGACCTTCAACGGCATCGACTACTACACCCTGTGGGCGAACTACGGCGACTTCGGCGCATGCTCCGGCTGGTCCACCAGCTACAACAACGGCAAGACGCTGCACACGCTCGCGGGCTGGCCCGCCAACCCGGAGGGCCGCCAGGTCCAGATCGAGATCGCGATGTACACGGATGCGGCCGGCACGGACATCCCGTCGGTCGGCGGCACGATCGGGATCTGCTTCGACGACCTCACGGTGAGCGGCACCTGGGAAGAGCCGCCGAACCCTGTGAGCGAGCAGAGCTGGGGCAGGATCAAGGCGCAGTACAGGTAGTGTCGAGTTCTTCTGGCACTACACCTCTCCCCATGAAGGGGCCCGCCGGAGCATCGGCGGGCCCCTTGCCTTGTGGGCGCGCGGTGCCCGCGGAGCCGTCGGGCTTGACACGCGCGGCGGGGCGGGCGCAGGCTGGGCCTGGACGGGGTCGTCGGAGGGCGGGACGCTCGGGGCCCCGGGAGGTGCGCATGCGACGGAGTGCTCTCGTGGTTGCGGCGCTGGCGCTGGCGGCGGGGGCGACATGGGCGGCGGTTCGACCCATCGAAGAGATGGAGTGGTTCGGACGCGGGGAGGAGCCGCCTCGTGCGGAGCTTTGCGCGACGGACAGCCGACCGCCGTATGTGGTGTTCTTCTTCGACGACGTTGAGAGCGGCGTGAACGGCTGGACGCACGGGGACTGGACCGCCGGTGGCAGCGGTCCACGGTTCCATCTGGACACGTACATGGCATGCGGAGGCACGGGCCTGAGCTGGTGGTGCGGCACATTCGACTACGACGCCGACGGGGGCTACGGCAACAACTGGCTCGAGTATCTGGAGCTTCCCCCCGTCATCGTGTCGTCCACGGGCGTTTCGGGCGCAGGAGGACCGCCTCGGAGCGACTGCCCGGTCTGGACGTTCTGTCTCCGCCACGACACCGAGCCGGGGTACGACTTCGTGCACATCCAGGCGGAGAGCCTGGGGGAGTGGACAACGCTCGACTCGTTCGACGGTACTGCGGCGTGGTACGACCTGGGCGACTACGGCTACCTGATCGGAGCTTACGACAACCCGTTCCGGGGGCGCTTCCTGTTCATATCGGACGGCGCGTGGTCGGACGGGGACGGGCTCTGGAACACCGTCGGCGGCGCCTGCGCGGTGGACAACATCAAGCTGTACGACCTCTACTCCGGGAGCGTGTTCTTCTACGACGACGGCGAGGGCGGCGGGCTGTGCACGCCCGGCCAACCGGAGCCCGCGGGCGACCACTGGCACATCGCGTACGATCTCTGCTCGTCCTGGAGCACGCCGCACTCGTGGCAGTGCGTGGACGAGGCCGACACGACCAGGCTTCCTCCGCTCATGCAGAACTGGCTCGACTCGCCGTGGATTGGTGTCTACTACGGGCCCTTCTCATGGGAAGGGGTCAAGTGGTCCTGCAAGGCGCACTTCGAGGTCGCAGGGTATGACGGCGACTACTGGTACGTCTGGGCGACCTTCGACGGGGTGAACTACTACACGCTGAAGGCGAACTACGGCGACTTCGGCGGCTGCTCCGGCTGGTCCGGCAGCTACAACAGCGGCGTTCGTCTTGACACGCTCCCCGGATGGCAGCCGGACGTCCAGCGCGTTCAGATCCGCCACGCCATGTTCACCGACTCCAACGGCACGCAGCCGACCATCGGAGGCTGCTGCGGGATCGTGTTCGACGACATCCTGGTCATTGGCTTCCTCCACACGCCGGTCGAGCGGAGCAGCTGGGGCAGGATCAAGGCGCAGTTCCAGTAGCGTGGAGGTCTCATGGGTGCCAAGGTCCCGTTCGCCGTGCTGCTGTTCGCGCTCGGTTGGTTCGCGCTCGTGTCCGCGCTGAGGCTCCTTGGCGGGAGCGGCCGGGGCCGCCTGGGACCCGACGCTCTCAGAGTGATCCACAGGATCGCGGGCTACGCGTTCGCGCTCTGTCTGGTCGTTCTTGTGGTCGCCGGCGCGCACCGCCTCGCCGTCGCCGGTGACCAGATCTCCGTCCGCGCCGTCTTTCACATCGTGCTTGCGCTCGGCGGCGCGGCCCTCCTCGCGGTCAAGGTCCTCATTGCCCGATCCCATCGGCAGCTCCTCAAGTACGCGCCCGCGCTCGGGCTCGTCGTCTTCGCGCTCGCGTTCGTCACCGTCGCCATCTCGGCCGGGCTCGAAGCCCTCGTGCGCCGCTGACCGGACCGCTCGGAAGCCCCACAGGATGGGCCTGCGCGGCGCTGGCGCGCGGGAAAGCCCTTGACGGTGGGCGTTCGGGGTGGTAGCGTCGCATCTCACGGAAGCAACCGGGCCCGTTCGACCCCGCCTCTCCCGATCCCATGGAGGACACATGCCGGTGAGGAATGCTGCACTGCGTCGGGCGCTCGCGCCCGCTGTGGCGGTTGTGCTCGTCGCCGTACTGGCGACCGCGGCCGGGGCGCTCTGCCCGCGGGTCAAGTTCGTGGACATGGGGTACAAGCAGTTCTCCATCGGCTGGACCATGGGCGTTGACGAGCGCGACATTCCGAACTTCGGCGGATACCGCGTGTGGGTGCGAGAGGTCTGGATGGAGCGGTGGACCCTCCACCGCTCCTACGTGTGGGGCGAGACCAACCCGGAGGCCACCGGCTACTGGAGTTTCCAGCCCTTCTACATCGACAGCGTCCGTGTGTACACGTCGGCGGAGGTCCTGAACGCGTTCCCGTACCAGTTCTCCGTGACGGCGTTCAAGAGGACCGACCCGGACACGGCGGCCGAGTATGCGTGCCGGCGGGCCAACACGACGGACATCGTCTATCCGCTCCACGGGCAGTCCGAGGACCTCGCGCGGATCAGGGTCATCCCGAACCCGTACCGGTCGAGCGCCGACTGGGAGCACGGCGGCGAGCGACGGGTCGTGTTCATCGGCCTTCCCCCAGTCGGCCCCCCCCCACAGCTCGCCAAGGCGACCATCAGGATCTACACGACGGCGGGCACGCTCGTCAGGACGCTCGTGCACGACGACCCCGACAGCGATCAGAAGTCCTGGGATCTCAAGAACTCCAGCGGCGAGGAGGTTGCCCCGGGGCTGTACATCTGGGACGTTGACGCGGGCGAGCTGGGCGACGTCGAGGGGAAGATCATCGTCATCAAGTAGCACGCCCCCTCACTCGTCGTGCACCCTGCGGCGCTCGCCGAGCAGCAGCACGTCGCGGAGCGCCTGCTCGCCGCGCGCCCGCATCCAGCGCTTCTCGAAGTCGCGGCCCTGCACGACCTGGGCGATCGCCGACAGCGCGCGCAGGTGCATGTTGCGCTGGTCGAGCGTTCCGACGAGCACGAAGGCCGCGTGGACCGGCGCGCCCGCGCCGGGGAAGGCGACGCCCGCGCGCGACCTCGCCATGAGAAGCTCGAAGGTCCCCGCGCCCGGGATGACGACGTGCGGGATCGCGAGCCCCGGGGCAAGCACGGTGCTGGTCTCCCGCTCGCGCGCGAGCAGCAGCTCGCGGAGCTCGCCAGGCTCGACGCCGACGCGAGGCCCGAGCCGCTCCGCGGCCAGCGCGAAGAAGTCCCCGTGGGACATCGCGCCTTCCATGTCCACGACGGGGCCGCGCTTCACGAGCCCGTCGAAGAGGTCCTCGCGGACCCCGTCGCGCTCGTGGATGATCTCCTTGAGCTCTTCCTCGAGCGTCCCCGTGACCAGTTCCTTCGCCGTGACCCTCTCCACGAGATGCAGGAGCGCGGACTCGCTGGCCGAGCGCGCCCTGCCGTAGAGCCAGTACACGAGGAACCCCAGCAGCGCAAGCGTCGCGACCGTCAGGAACGCCCCGCCCCCCATCTCGACGATCACGAAGAGGATCCCCACGATTCCCGCGATCTGGACCCACGGGTAGAGCGGCGCCCGGAACTTCGGCCGGTAGTTCTGCAGGCGGCTCTCTCTCAGGATGATCACCGCGAGGTTGGCGAGGACGTACGTCGACATGAACACCGCGGAGGCCGCCCCGACGAGGACCTCCAGTCTCACGAAGAGCGCGGCGAGCACGAGCGCCCCGGTCACAAGCAGGGCGACGTGCGGCGTGCGGAACCTCTGTCCGATCCGGCCGAACGGCTCCGGGATGAGTCCGTCGCGGCTCAGAGCGAGAAGGTACCGCGAGGCCGCCATGATGCCGCCGTTCGCCGTCGTGAGGAACGCCAGGATGGCCGCGACGCTGAGGGCGATCATCCCCGGCCGCCCCATGATCGCCTCGGCGCCGAGCGAGATCGGCATCGTGGAGCGGTCGAGCACGTGCGCGTCCAGCACGCCGCTCGTGACGAACACGATGAGCACGTACATGAGGCATGCGACGACCCACGAGAGGACCATCCCGAGCGGCAGCAGCCGCCCGGGCTCGCGCACCTCCTCCGAGATGCTGGCGACCTTGAGGAGCCCGCCGTACGACACGAAGACGAGGCCGGCCGTCGCGAAGACCGCGCGCGCCCCGTGCGGCGCGAACGGTTCGAAGCGTTGCACGTCCACCATCGGAAGGCCGCGCACGATGTAGAGGGCCATGAGCGCGAGCAGCGCCGCCACGAGGACCACCTGAAGGCGCGCGGCCTCCTTGACGCCGATCACGTTGAGGCCGACGAAGAACAGGCAGAACGCGACGCCCACGAGGTGCGGGTCCGCGGGCAGCACGAGCTGCGCGAACACCGTCATGCCGACGAGCGCGAACGCGACCTTGAGTGAGAGCGCGAACCAGGTGAGGATGCCCGCGACCGTCCCGGCCGCCGGCCCCATCCCGCGCGAGACGAAGAAGTAGTCGCCGCCCGCCTTGGGCATGGCCGTCGTGAGCTCGGCGACGCTCAAGAGGCCGGTGGAGGCGAAGAGACCCGCGATGAGGTACGAGAGGGCGACCGCGGGGCCGGCGCGCGCGTGGGCGAGCCCGGGCAGCACGAAGATGCCGGAGCTGATCATGGCCCCGGTCGCGATGCTGAACACGTCGGAGAGCCCGAGGCGCCTCCTGAGCTTCATCGGCAGAGCCTCCCGCACGCGGGGCAGTCGCGGTCCCTCTCCAGCGTCACGACATCGAAGCGCGGCTCGAGCGCCTCGACGATCAGCAGGCGCCCGGCGAGCGGCTCGCCGACGCCGACGATGAACTTGATGGCCTCTGCCGCCTCGAGCGCGCCCACGAGGCCCGGCGTGACGCCGGGAACGGCCGGCTCGACCGGCGGCGGCGCGGGAGGGAAGAAGCACTCGAGGCACGGCGTGGCCGGCGGGTGCAGGAGCGCCACGTGGCCGGTGAACTCCGAGACCGCCGCGTGCACCATCGGCACGCCCGAGGCGATGGAGCAGCGGTTGAGCACGAAGCGCGTCTCGAGGTTGTCGAGGCAGTCGAGGAGCAGCGTGGCGCCGCCGGTGAGGTCGCGCGCCGTCCGCTCGTTGATCTCGGCGACGACCGGCTCGACCTCGATCGAGGGGTTCATCGCGCGGAGCCGCTCCGCGGCGGCGGTCGCCTTCTCGCTGCCGACGTCCGCCGGCGTGTAGAGGAACTGCCTGTTCAGGTTGGAGGGCTCGATCCGGTCGGCGTCGCAGACCGTGAGCCGCCCGACGCCTGCCGCGGCGAGGTACACCGCCGCGGAGCACCCGAGCCCGCCGGCCCCCGCGACGAACACGCACGCGGCCGCGAGGCGCCGCTGGCCCTCCGCGCCCCAGCCGGGTACGCCGAGCTGACGCGAGTAGCGTTCCTCGATGCCGTTCCCGAGAGCTGGCATGGGCCGCCCCAGATGCGCGGTCGCCCTTCTCACCCGCCGGCGACTGGCGGTTGCAGCGTGATGGTCTCGCCGTCGGCCGGTCTGTAGTCGAGCCTGCGCACGGTGCCCTGGGAGTAGCCGAAGGCCACGAGCGCGCGGGGGATGCGCAGGGTGTCGAGGATCTCGCGGAGCGTGGGGGCGCCCTCCACCTCGACGCGGCGGGTGTACTGGTCCACGTCGGGCTGGAGCCGCTCCCGCAGTCTCCCACCGGATCGAAGATAGACGACCATCACATCGCCTTCGGCTTGAGCTTCTGTCCGCGCACCTTCGGGATGCCGCCCGGGATTGGCTTTCCGAGGAGCCCCAGCTTCTCGAGCCTGTCCGCGATGCGCGGCAGGCCGAGCGTCTCGAGCACCTCGCGCGTCGGGTTGCCCTCCGCGTCCCAGCCGCGGTTGGCGTAGTAGTCGTTCAGCATGTACTCGAAGTTCTCGGTGCCGACCTTCCTGCCCTCGGCCGGCCCGGTGGGGATCCTCTCCTCGAGCTGGCGGAGCGGCGCGACGTCGTGCTTCCGCCCGGGGCCGCCGTTCCGCTCGAGGTAGTGCGCGCGCGTGAGGTTCCAGATCCTCTCCGAGGTGAGCATGCACTCCTCGATGGTGATGTCCCACCCCGTGAGGTGCCGCACCGCGTCCACGTGCTCCTCGGGGGTCACGTCGAGCTCTCCCCAGAAGAGCCGGCAGCAGCACCAGGTGTCGAAGAGCGGCCTGATGTGCTGGAGGTAGATGACGACCGGGGCCTTGCCGACCGGCGTGTCCTGCCCGAGCTCGATGTCGGCCGTGATGGCCCAGCTCCGGTTGTGGTGCGCGCCGATGTCGGCGGTGCAGTAGGAGAGGAGCTGCGCGGAGTACCAGCGCGTGTCGTAGCCCGAGAACTCCATGCCCTTCGCCTGCTCCGCGAACTCGATCGTGCCGCGCCCGAGCTTCTGCGCGGCGGCGCGCGTCCCGTGCGAGAAGAGCTCGCCGATCCCGCGGCGCGCGGCGATCATGCCGACGAAGTGCTCGAAGTCGTCGATGTTGCCCCAGCGGAGCTCGTGGCCCTCGAGGTCGTCCTTCGTGATGATGCCGCGCTCGTAGCACTCCATCGCGAAGCCCGTCACGTTCCCGCCGCTCATCGTGTCGAGGCCGAGGTTGTCGCACAGGTAGTTGGCGTAGGCGACGTGGTGGATGTCGGTCATGCCGCAGCTTCCGCCGCAGAGCGCGATGGTCTCGTACTCGGGCCCCTCGAGGTAGGTGTCGGGCTTGCCGGGAATGCGCGCGCGCGAGTACTTCCCGCAGTTCATCCAGCAGCCGAAGCACGCCTTGTGCGTGACGAGGACCTCCTCGGCGAGCTTCTCGCCGCTGATGCCCTCCCATCCCTCGTGGTAGGTCGTCTGGAAGTTGCGGCTGGGGAAGCAGCCGTGCTCGTTGGCCCAGCTCACGAAGAGCGCCGTGCCGTACTTCTGCCACGGCTCCATGTTCGGGTGGGGCTTCGTGCGCTGGATGATGTCGTAGGTGTGCTTCGTAAGGCCCGGCAGGTCGTGCACCGCGAGCGACTTCGTCCCGCGAACCGCGATGGCCTTCAAGCGCTTCGAGCCCATGACGGCGCCCACGCCGCACCGGCCGGCCTGCCGCCCGAAGTCGTGCGTGATGCACGCGAACCCGACGCCGTTCTCGCCGGCGGGCCCGATGGTCGCGATCTGGAAGTCCTCGCCGAGGTCCTTCTTCATGCGGGCCTCGAGGTCGAGCGAGCCCATGCCCCAGTACTGCTCGGCGGGTCGGAGCTCGACCGCGTCGTCGTCGATGAAGAGGTACACGGGCTTCGGCGAGATGCGCTCGAGGACGATCATGTCGTAGCCGGCGTACTTGATCTCGGGGCCGAGGTGGCCGCCCATGTTCGAATCGGCGTGTCCGTTCGTGAGCGGCGAGACGCAACCGAAGCCGAGCTTGGAGCCGCACGGGGCGAAGGAGCCCGTGAGAACTCCCGGCGCCACGATGAAGAGGTTCTCCGGACCGAGCGGGTCGGCGTTGCGCGGGACCTCGTCGTAGATGGTCTTTGCGACGAAGCCGCGTGCGCCGAGCCACTCGCGGGCGAACGACTCCGGCGTCGGCGACCGCCTGATCTCGCCGGTCTCAAGGTTGATGCGCAGAACAGTCCCGCCGAATCCGTACATCGCGTCGCTCCGTTCCGTGCCTGAGAGGGTTCGCTCAGCGCGCCGGCCCGCGCGCGAGCATCCGCGCGCCGCTAGCGCGAGGTCGGCCGCGGCGAGTCCACCACCGTGAGCGCCCCGGTGTTGCAGACCTCGGTGCACTTGAGACACAGGTCGCACTTGACGGGCGTCGGGGCCGCCGCGTGCGTGTACATCACGCCGATCGGGCAGGTCTCGACGCAGACGCCGCAGTTCGTGCACTTCGAGGTATCAAGGACGAACGCGTCGGCGCTCCCCGTGCGCTCGATGGCGCCCTCGGGGCATGCGCGCGCGCACGCGCCGCACTGCACGCAGAGCCGCGGCGTGAACACGCCGGGCTCCGGGAACTCCGCCCCGATGCGGATGGCCGCCTTCTTCGGGTTGATCTCGCCGTAGTGCTCGATGGTGCAGATCTGCTGGCAGAGCTTGCAGCCCGTGCACCGTGACGTGTCGACCTTGATGCGCATCAACTCCTCCGCCTTCGGCACCGGAGCTCGATGGCGTCCCCGCCCTCGACGTTCTGGAGCGCCGAGCTCATCCCAAGGACGCCCGACGCGAGGATGTCCTGCACGAACGCGTTCAGCGGCACCTCGCGGCCGTCCACCGTAAGCGAGGTCATCCAGCGGTCGCCGCCCTGGGCGGCCGCCGCGGTCGCCTCGATGAGGTCGCACAGGCGACCGGTCTCGTCGGCCCGGAACGCGGGTCCGTCGAACCCGTCCGGTCGCTCGCCGACGACGCCGATGACGCCGTCGAGCGACGCGACGTCGAGCCCGCCTCCCGTCACGACGATCTTGCTTCCGGGCGACCCCTTGAACCCCTCGGCAAGCACGATCTCGCCGGGGAGGGAGTCTCGCAGGGCGACGCGCTCGAGCGACTCGCCGCCCGGCGCGCGGAACACGACCGTGGAGCCCGCCCCCGCGAGGACCGCCGCCGAGGCGCCGGCGCGACGCGCGCGCGCGGTGTCGGTGTCCTCGCCGTCGAGCGTCGGCCCGTCTTCGTGCGTGTGCTTGATGTAGCACACCCGGCGCCCGCGGCGGACCAGCTCGCGCGTGATGTCCTCGGCGAGGGAGGTCTTGCCCGTCTTCTTCGCTCCGACGATCTGGATCCAGAATCCTGCCATGTCGTCTCCGCGCGGGCACTAGTAGCGCAGCGCGACCGCCGTCGCGACGGCGGCGATCCCGGAACCGACGGCGGCTGCGCGGTAGGCGACCCAGACAGCCCTGCTCCACGTGGCGCGCGACTCCGAGAGCCGCGCGCCGAGGGCGAGGCCGGCCCACGCCGCCGGGGCGGCGAGGAGCGTGGCGACGGGCCCCTGGACGAACTGGTAGTCGAGCAGCTTGTCTGCCGCCATCCAGTAGGGATTGAGCAGAACGTACCTGGCGAAGTACCCGAACACGACGAACGACACGAAGGTGAGCGCCATCGAGAGGGCGACCGGCGCCCAGACGTCTCGCGCGGCCGACGGAGCGGTCGCGCCAGACGATGCGGCGCCGCGCGCGAGCGGGACCGCGGACCACGCGGTCCTGCCTGCGCGCCTCTCGTACAGCGTGAAGCCTGCCTCGAAGATCGCTCCCACGACGACCACCGCCGCGAGCTTGCATCCCCACACGGGGTGCTGCAGGACCTTGTACGCCGACGCCACGGCCGCGAGCGCGAGCGTGCTTCCGGGGACGCTCCACAGGGAGCGCGCGAGGACCATGAAGAGGACGCCGAACGCCGTGAGGATGGGCGCTCTCGGCACGTCGTTCACCCAGGCGAGCTCCCCGATGCCGAGCTCGACGAGGCCCCAGAGCGAGCCGAAGAGCAGCACCGAGAGGACGACGAAACGCCGCGAGTTCATGGGTATCTCCTGTGTTCCGAACGTCGCGGCGATGCTATCAGAACCCCCGCGGCGAGTAAAGCCGGCCGCACTGCCAAGGAGCCGTCGCCCATCCGCGAGCTTCAGCGGTTCGTGAAGCTCCCGGGGATGATCTCGCTCGGGGGGGGCTACCCCAACCCCGACACGTTCGTGTTCGATCGGATCGACGTCCGGTTCGAGGATGGGACCGCCGCGGCGCTCGAGGGCGGCAACCCAACCGCGGCCTCGCAGTACGGGCCCTCCGACGCGCACACGGGCCTTGCGTGTCGAGCGCGGCGCGACGGTCAGCGCCACAGGGCTTTGATCCGCCCCCAGGACATCGGTTCCACCGCGGACGCGCAGTCCCCGCACCCGGCGCCGAGCGCGCCGACGCGCTCGCCCCAGGCGTTGTTGCCCGGCAGGCACGGCGAGTTCGCGCAGAGCGTGTAGTCGGCGGCGAGCATGCCGCAGAGGAGCGGGTCGGTGACGAGGTTGTCGGTCGCGTTCCCGCAGAGCGTGTTGCCCCCGGCGTTACCGAACACGACCGAGCGGGTCGTCACGGGGGACGCGCCGTTCTCGCACTTCATGGGGGGCCCGGCCGCGCTGAACGCGACGACGCACGCGCGGAAGGTCGGCGCGGGGCTGCCGACGCAGTAGAGGGTTCCTGGGGCTCCGGCCCCTCCGTTCCGGGCGAACGTGCAGTTCCTCACGACGACGGCCGATAAGAGGAAGGTGGCGCCGCTTCCGTACGTGGCCGTGTTCCCCGTGAAGACGCAGTTCCTGACCTTCGCCGAGGACGACGCGAAGAACGCGCCGGCGCCGGAGGTCGCCGAGTTCGCGACGAACCAGCAGCCGTCAATGAGCGGCGAGGCGCCGGTGCAGTTGATCCCGCCGCCCTGCGCGGCGTAGCCGCGCGTGATGGTGAACCCGCGGACGACCGCGGTCGTGTCCTCGCCGGAGCTGAACGTGAACCCGCGCGCCGCCGACTCACAGTCGATGGTCGTGGACTCGGGCCCAGCGGGCGCGATGAGCAGCACGCGCCGCCCGCCGAAGTTGAGCGAGCGGTTCCCGGCGCCTGAGTATGTCCCCGGAGCCACCGACACCGTGTCGCCGCCGAGCGCGGCGCTAAGTCCCTCCTGGATCGTCATGAAGTCGCCGCTTCCGTCGGCGGCGACGCGGTAGGTGTGACCCGGCGCCGGAGCTGCGGCCGCAGCAAGCGCGACAGCCATCAGAATGACGATGCGCGACATGGCGCGGACTCCTCAGATTATCTCATGCGAACATCTCAAGTGTAGCCGTGTCGGTTCCCCTGCGTCAAGCGAGCCCATGACCGCCCGCTGTCGTTGACGCTGCACGCGGACTCGGTTAACCTCGGCTTCCGTCCCATGAGGAAACGCGCCGGCCGGGGAGCACTCGAGTCGGCCTCGTCTCACACGCGAAGCACGGAGGGGGATGCCGTCGCCTCATGTCGTTCTCCCCGGTCCGCGCTCTGGTCCTCGCGCTCTGCGTCGCGGCCGCCGGATGCGGCGGCCCGCGGCATCTCCCATCGAATCCCGGATGGCTGCGCTACGCGTTTCGACCGGCGGCGCCCATGAGTTACACGCCGGTCGTCGTCTTCGCCACCGACTTCGACGGCGACGGTGTGGACGAGGAGCTGCGGTTCGTCCGCGGGCTCGACCACTCGAGCTACTGGGACATCGGCGCACCGGCCGAGCACGGGAGCTACAACCTCCACACGACCCGGCCGCGCGGGGCAGGCACCATCTGCGGCGTGACCGATCTCACAGGCGACGGCGTACCCGAGGTCGTGTGGTACGAGCAGCAGGTGGGTGTGCGCGCGGCGTCGGTCGTCGTGACCGAGGTCGTGCGCTGCGACAGCACCGCCGTGGTGCGCGATCTGGCGAGGATCGCCTTCGAGTACGACGAGCCCGTGTCGCCCAGGGGAGACTGGGTGACGGATGTCTTCCTGCTCGGGGCCTTCGACCTGGATGGGAACGGCACGCGGGAGGCCCTCGCGTGCGCGATGGTCACGGGAGCGGCGCGGTCGCCCCGAGGCGTCTGGCTCGTGAACTGGGAGACCGGCGAGATCCCGTGGCGTCGCCCAGCGGCCGGGACGCCCACGGGCGGCCGGGCCATCGCGGACGTAGACGGCGACGGGACGCCCGAGATCGTCACCGGTGTCGGAACGCACTCCAAACAAAGGCCGGAGCTCGTCCGGCTGTCGGTCTGGCGCGCCGCCGACGGCGAGCCGCTCGCTATCGAGGTCCCGCCGCTTCGCGCACGGCCCGAGGACGTCGCGGCCATCGCGCTCCACTTCGCGCGGACGATCGGGAGGGAGATGGGGCGCGGCCAGATGGGCGTCTCGCAGGCGGCGCTCGACGCGCTCGGGCTCGACCCGGAGAGGTTCCGGAGCTGACGCGGCGCTCCGAGCGCGCAGCACTCGCGCCCCGCTTGCCCAGTTGCCCACCCGGTGGTATAATGAAGCTGTGACCATCAACGCGACCCGGCGGCCCAGGCCGCCCTGGGAGGTTTGCATGATCCGCACCTTCAGGAGAGCTCCGGGCGCCGCAGTCCTGACCCTGGTCCTCGGGCTCGCCTTGGGCGCCGTGGAAGTGGCCCAGTCGGCAGACGCGACGCCGTCGCCTCACAGGCTCTGGGTGTTCCTCGCGGACAAGGGTCTGACCCGGGCCGATGAGGGCGTGGCCGTCGCACGGGCCGCGGCCACGCTTTCGCCCCGCGCGCTCGCGCGCCGCGCGAAGGTGGGCATGCCCGTCACCGTGCGGGACGTCCCCGTCGCGCCGGAACACGTCGGCGCGGTCGAGGCGACGGGCGCAAGGGTGGTCGTTCGGAGCCGCTGGCTGAACGCGGTCTCGGTGGAGGCCGACGCGTCGCAGGCGGCGGCGATCGCCGCGCTGCCGTTCGTGCGCGAGGTTCGGCCCGTGGCCCGCGCGAGGAAGGAGCTGCCGCAGCTCGTCCCGACGGCCCCGGCGACGCCCCGCGGCGGGCGGTCGCTCGACTACGGCCCGGCGCTCGGGCAGCTCGATCAGATCCAGGTGCCCGACCTTCACGACCAGGGGTTCGACGGGTCGGGCGTCCTCATCGCCATGTTCGACACGGGCTTCGACACCGACCACCAGGCGTACCGCCACCTCGACGTCGTCGCGGAGCGCGACTTCATCAACAACGACGCCGTCACGGCCGACCAACCCGGCGACCCGCCCGGTCAGGACTCGCACGGGACGGCGACGCTCTCGTGCGTCGGCGGGGCGTACGCGGGGCAGCTGTACGGCGGCTCGTACCGCGGGAGCTTCGCGCTCGCGAAGACCGAGCGCGTGGACACCGAGATCCAGGCGGAGGAGGACCACTGGGTCGCCGCCGCGGAGTGGGCCGACAGCCTCGGCGCGGACGTCATCTCGAGCTCGCTCGGCTACCTCGACTGGTACACGTACGAGGACATGGACGGGAACACCGCCGTGACGACGATCGCGGCCGACATGGCGGCGGCGCGCGGTGTCGTCGTCGTCAACTCGATGGGGAACGAGGGCGGGAGCGCGTGGCGCTACATGATCGCGCCGGCGGACGGCGACAGCGTCGTGGCGGTCGGCGCCGTGAACAGCGACGGCATCAGAGTGTCGTTCAGCTCGGTCGGGCCGACGTACGACGGGCGCATCAAGCCCGACGTGATGGCGCAAGGCCGGCACGTCTACGTCGCCACGACGAGCGACACCGCGTCGTACGCGACCGCGAGCGGCACCTCGTTCTCGTGTCCTCTCACCGCGGGCGCGGTCGGGCTGCTGCTCCAGGCGCATCCGCACTGGACGCCGTCCATGGTCATCGAGGCACTGCGCGAGACGGCCACGCAGAGCGCGAGCCCCGACACGCTCATGGGCTGGGGCATCGTGCAGGCGGCGGACGCGATGGTCCACCAGCCGTCGGGTGTGCCCGGGGACGAGGGTGGAGGGTCGCGGCGGCCGGTCGTTTCCGCATCGCGCAGCCCGTTCGACGCGGGCACGGCTTTGAGCTACTTCGTGCCCGGCGACGGCCGCGCGCGGGTCGCGGTGTACGACGTCGCCGGACGCCTCGTGCGCGTGCTCGCCGACGGGCGCCGCCCCGCGGGGTGGCACGCGGCGGCCTGGGACGGCGCGGACGCCGCGGGCGCCCCGGTCGCGAGCGGCGTGTACTTCGCCAGGGTCATCGCGGCGGGCCGAAGCGCGGTCGCGAAGCTGGTGGTGGTGAGGTAGGCGGGCCCTCCCCCGGTCCAGAGCTCCTTTCCCTGCAGAGAGCCGCCATTGCCGGTTCCCACGGCCCCTGCCGAGGAGCTCCCGCGCCACGGGGGCGTCTGCTCACGCGCCCCGCAGACCCCGCACGCATCACACCAAGGCTTGGCCAACCGCAATTCTTGACACTGAGCGGAACTTCTGGTATGCTTGCCATCAAGTCGTGTTGAGCATGTGGCCTTTGGAGAAATGCAAGCGGAGCGGGCAACCGAGGACAGGAGGAGGGCGTCATGAAGCGAGCGGCAGTGCTTCTCGTGCTCGTCGCACTCATGTTGTGCGCGAGCGTCTCTGCTGCCTTGGCCCAGGTTGATGTCACGGCCACGGGCGGCACGCCGTCGGCGAGCTACACGACGTTGAAGGGCGCGTTCGACGCCATCAACGCCGGCACGCACACCGGCGACATCACGATCGGCCTCAGCGGCAACACCACGGAGGGCACGACGCCGGCGACACTGAACAGCGCCGGCGCCGGCTCCGCCAGCTACACGTCGGTGCTCATCAGGCCGACGGCGGACGGTGTCTCGATCTCCGGCAATCCCGCGCAGGGGTTCGGCGTCATCCAGTTGAACGGCGTGGACAACGTCACGATCAACGGTGACAACCCGAACACGAGCGGGACGAACCGGGATCTCACGATCAACAACACGGCGGCGAGCACCGTGACGTACGGCTCGGTCGTCCGCATCGCCACGTCGGGCACGGCCCCGTACAGCACGAACGACAACATCGCGATCAGGAACTGCAACCTCAACGGCAACGTGACGGGCGGGAACAGCAGCTCCATCACGGGCACGACGACCAGCTCGAACGCGTCGTTCGGCGTCATTGTGGGCCCGAACGGCGGCGCGAGCGTCACGGCGGTCACGAGTGTCACGGGCGCAATGGCCTCCGGTGTCACCGTGAACGGCCTCGTCGTTGACAACAACGCGGTGAATCAGTGCGCCCGCGGCATCGTGTTCCTCGGGGCGAACTCCTCTTCCTCGACGGGCATCACGATCTACAGCAACGTCGTCGGGGCGGCCGGGACCCTGGCGGGCGATCCTCCCTACACGTCGCCCGCGACCACGGTGTACACGAAGGGCATCTACGTGACCGGCACGAACGCCGTGGCGATCGCAGGGAACACGGTGCGGAACATCCTGTCGTACGTCGCGACCACGATGAGCGCCATCGAGCTCACCACCGGCATCGGCTCCGGTACGATCATGCTCAACAACAACGTCGTCAACGGCGTGGTCAACAACGGAACCAGCAGCGGCGCGCGGGGCATAGACGCCTCGAGCGCATCGGGCACGGCGTTCGGCATCAACGGGAACACGGTCACCAACGTCCAGTGCATGGGCAGCGTGTCGATCATGGGCGTGAACGTGTCCACGAGCGTCACCGGCGGCCTGATCGAGAAGAACAAGGTGACCCAGGTCTACAGCCGCGGGACCGGTACCTACGGCTCCTATGGCATCAGCGTCGCCGGCGGCAGCAACCTGACGATCCAGAACAACTTCGTCAGCGACATCCATCACAACATGAGCGGCGGCGGAGCGTTCTCCACGAGCTTCGGCGTGTTCGGACTGAGGATCGCCGGCGGGACGGGCCACAAGGTCTATCACAACTCGGTGAACCTCTACGGTCCCCATCTGGGCACGGCCGCGTCGTCGCTGCTTTCGGCGGCGTTCGCGATCGGCGGCACCGGCCAGACGGGCCTTGACGTGCGGAACAACCTCTTCGTGAACACGATTCCGAGCGGCACGACGAGCGTCGCCCACGTCTCCATCTGGCTGCCGTCCGCGGGCACGAGCGCGATGAACCTGACGCTGAACAACAACGCGTACTTTAGCGGCACGGACGCGGCGCGACAGGGCATCGGGCAGGTCGGGACGACGGCCGGCACGGGGTTCTACCTTGCGTCCAACTTCGATCCCGGCGCCACGACGCCGGCGACCAACATGCGGGCGTACACGAGCACGCTGTCGGCCGCGGGCACGAACGACAACGCGTCGTTCGGAACCACGGCGGGGGCGCCCTTCACGACCCCGACGGACCTGCACATCGTCGCCGGGACGATGACCCTGCTCGAGTCCGGCGGCGCGGCCGGCACGGGCGTGGCCGTTGACATCGACAACGAGGCGCGGCCCGGTCCTCCTGGGTCGATCTACGGCGGTGGCACGGCGAACGACATCGGCGCGGACGAGTTCGATGGCACGCCGGTCTCCTCCAACGACATCGCCGCGACGGCGTTCGTGGATCCGACGAACGGCGGGGCGAAGGTCGTCGGCGTGGCCTTCGATCCGAAGGCGTCGTTCACGAACCTCGGCACGGCCACGCAGACGGACGTGCCGGTTCGCTACCGGATCGTCGGTCCTTCGCCGTCCACGGACGAGGTGTACAACGAGACGGCGTCGATCGCCTCGATCTCGAGCATGGGCACCGTGACGGTGACCTTCCCGAGCGCGACCCTGGCCGACGGCGGCGTCTATGCGATCTACGCGTCGTCGGAGCTGGTTGGTGACCAGGTGCCTGGGAACGACCAGATCGTCGGCTCGTGCAGAGGCATCGCGCCGCTGTCCGGCACGTACCTCGTCGGCGTCTCGGAGTTCAACCGCGCGACCGGGCTGGACCTGACCTTCGAGCGGCAGGTGACAACGGTCACGAGGGAGAGCCTGGAGCCGGTGGACGAGACGGAGAAGTCCGGCGCGGCGGCCGATCGGCTCGTGTGGAAGACGGTCACACACGAGGTCGAGCAGGTGAGCTGGACGCCGGTGACGGGCGGCCGCGCGTATGAAGGGTCGCTGTACGCCGAGCAGGCGAGGGGGACGCGCGGCGTCTACGCGACGATCACCGCGGCCGTGGCCGACCTCAACGCCGCCGGCGTGGCCGGGCCGGTGGAGTTCCTGCTGACCGACGCGACCTATCCGAGCGAGACGTTCCCGATCACGGTGAACGTGACCATGAACGTTCCGGACGCCACCAACACCGTGACGTTCAAGCCCTACACCGGCGTGACGGCGACGATCGCCGGGCCGAGCGCGGGCGGCTCGCTCTTCAGGGTCTTCAAGACGAACTACATCACGATCGACGGCTCGAACTCGGACGGCGGGACGACCCGCGACCTCACGCTCGAGAACACGAGCGCCACGAGCCCGATGGTCGTCTGGTTCGGCTCGAGCGGCACGACGCCGATCACGAACGTGGCGCTCAAGAACTGCGTCGTCCGGAACGGCGTCAACACGAACACGCCTGTCGTCATCAGCGACGGGACGACCGCGGGCAACGCCGGGTACTTCTCGAACATCGAGGTCCGGAACAACAGGATCGAGAAGGCGTACATCGGCGTCTACTGCAACGCCGCCGTGGCGGCGCTGAACGGCTCCGGCCTGACGATCGTCGGGAACGACCTCAACACCAGCGGCGCGAATGCCATCAGGTACGTCGGTCTGTACCTGCAGGGCGTTGACGGCGGCGTTGTCGCGGGCAACGACATCGGCAACTTCGAGACGGCAACGAGCGAGACCGACCGCGGGATCTGGCTTGCGACAAGCACGGTCAACACGATCGTGAACGCCAACCGGATCCACGACCTCCGCTACACCGGAACGTTGGGCTACGGAGCGAAGGGCATCGGCATCTCGACGGGGGCCGCCGCGGCCGGCGTGGTCGTCTCCAACAACATGATCTTCAACATCACCGGTGACGGCGACAGCTACACCACGTTCGGGTGCACCTACACCCCGGTTGGCATCTACGCGTGGGGCACCGGGCAGGGTGGCGTGGGCATCTACGCCAACTCGATCTACCTCTACGGCAACACGATCAACTACAGCGCCGCTGCCTACTCCGTCGGCATCGGACTCGACGACGGCAGCGCCGCGGATGTCACGGGCAACTGCGTCGTGAACAACCTCGGCCGGCTTGCCTTGACGGGGGCGGGCTCGGTGGCGCTGGCGCTCGAGATCGGCGCCTCGCAGCTGACCGGCGGCGACTACAACGACCTCTTCTGCAACGCGACGGGCGGCGGCCTGAACCTCGTCGGGAAGATTGCTGCGGCGAACTACGCCGACCTGCCCACCTGGCGGACGGCGTCGGGCCGGGACGCGAACAGCATCTCGGCCGACCCGCAGTACGTCGGCACCACCGACCTCCACATCAGGCAGGACCTCATCTCGCCGGTGGGCGATGCCGGGACGACCATCACCGGGATCGCGTACGACTTCGACGGCGACCCGCGCGGCGCCAACCCGGACATCGGTGCGGACGAGTTCACGATCTACTTCCTGGCGACCTCGGTCGTGGGGAACGGCAGCATCCAGGTTGTGCCGAGCCAGGCAGCCTACGCACCCGGCACGCCTGTGACGCTGACGGCGATTCCGGGCGGGGAGTGCTACGAGTTCGTCGGCTGGTCGGGTGATGCGGGCGGGAACACGAACCCGCTCCAGATCGTGATGGATGCGAACAAGGACATCACGGCGACGTTCGCGCTGAAGACCTTCACGATCGCGGCGTCGGCGGGCGAGGGCGGCACGATCGAGCCCGAGGGCGACGTGGTGGTGGACTGCGGTGGCGATGCCACGTTCACGATCACGCCTGACGTGTGCTACGACATCCTCGACGTGGTGGTGGACGGCGAGTCGGTGGGCGCGGTGGAGAGCTACCTGTTCGAGGACGTGGTGGCGAACCACACGATCCACGCGACGTTCGCGCTGAAGACCTTCACGATCGCGGCGTCGGCGGGCGAGGGCGGCACGATCGAGCCCGAGGGCGACGTGGTGGTGGACTGCGGTGGCGATGCCGCGTTCACGATCACGCCTGACGTGTGCTACGACATCCTCGACGTGGTGGTGGACGGCGAGTCGGTGGGCGCGGTGGAGAGCTACCTGTTCGAGGACGTGGTGGCGAACCACACGATCCACGCGACGTTCGCGCTGAAGACCTTCACGCTGACCACGGAAGTCGTGGGCAACGGCTCGCTGCTGATCGTCCCCGATCTCCCGACCTACGAGTGCGGCGCCGAGGTCGAGATCACGGCCATCCCGGATCCCAACTGGGAGTTCGACCATTGGGAGGGGGACGCGACCGGCACGGACAACCCGGTGATCGTGGTCATGGACGGCGACAAGACCGTCACGGGCGTGTTCATCGAGATCCCGTCCCCGGTCGAGGTCGCGTTCTACGCCACGATCGTCGAGGAGCAGGCGGTCGTCCTCCGCTGGGCGATCTCCGGCCACAGCGCGGGCTCCGGCCTCCTGATCTACCGCTCGCTGGCCGCTGAGGGTCCGTTCGAGTGCATCACGCCCGCTCCGCTGACGGACGTTACGGGCGGGACGTTCGTGGACCGCAACGCATGGCCTGGCGGGACGTTCTGGTACGAACTGAGGGTGGTGCTGCCGACCGGTGAGGAGATCGTGGCGGGCGGGCATCCGTCGGTGACGGTGCCCGGCGTGCTCGCGTTCGGGATCCGCTCGGTGGCGCCGAACCCGACGACGGCGGGGGCGAGCATCGCGTACTCGGTCCCGGTGGGCGCGCGCACTGCTCGCCTGTCGGTGTACGATGTCGCGGGCCGTGTCGTCCGGCATCTCACGCCGGAGGCTGACTCGCGCGGCGGGTACGCCACGGTGGAGTGGGACGGGCTCGACAACATGGGCGCGCGCCTGGTCTCCGGGGTGTACTTCGTGCGGCTCGAGGTTGACGGTGCGGTCGCGTCGCAGAAGCTGACGCTGCTGCGGTAACACGGAGTGACCCAGGGTCTGGGGCTCCGTTCCCTTCAGGCGGCCACCCTTCGGGGTGGCCGCCTGCCTTGCCGGGCATGGTCGTTGTTCCTGCGCCGCCCCGGCGGCAATGATGTTGCGTTCGGGCCCCGGAGTTGGTATTCGTTCTACCGACCCGGGGCCCTCGCGCGTCCGGCGGAACCGGCGCGCGGGGGCGCTTGTCGAGGCGGACGGACCCAGGCGCGAACGGAAGCGCGGGCGGAAGGAGCGAGGCGGGGATGAAGGTACCTCTTCTGGATCTCAAGCGGCAGTACGCGACCATCCGGCAGGAGATCGACGGCGCCATCCGGGAGGTCGTCGAGTCGCAGGTGTTCATCAAGGGGCCGAAGGTCGCGGAGCTCGAGGCCAAGGTCGCCGAGTACTGCGGGACGAAGCGGGCCGTCGGCGTGGCGTCGGGCACCGACGCGCTCCTGCTCTCGCTCATGGCGTACGGGATCGGGCGGGGCGACGAGGTCATCACGACCCCCTACACGTTCTTCGCGACGGCGGGGTCGGTCGCGCGGCTCGGCGCGGTCCCGGTCTTCGTGGACGTCGAGCGCGCCACCTACAACCTCGACCCGGCGCTCGTCGAGGCCGCCGTCACGCCCCGCACGAAGGCGATCATCCCGGTCCACCTGTACGGCCAGTGCGTGGACATGGACCCGCTCATGGAGATCGCCGCGAAGCACGGGCTCGTCGTCATCGAGGACGCGTGTCAGTCCATCGGATCCGAGTACAAGGGGAAGCGCGCGGGCGCGATCGGTCACGTCGGGTGCTTCAGCTTCTTCCCGAGCAAGAACCTCGGCGCGTACGGCGACGGCGGCATGGTGACGACGAACGACCCGGCGATCGCCGACAAGCTCGTGAGCCTGAGGGAGCACGGGCAGACGGAGAAGTACTTCTACTGGACGGTCGGCGCCAACAGCAGGTTGGACTCGCTGCAGGCGGCGATCCTCCTCGTGAAGCTGCGCCACCTCGACGCGTGGAGCGACGGCCGCTCGCGGAACGCGGAGCGCTACAACGCGCGCTTCGCCGGGACCGCCGTCGGGACGCCGCACCGCGAGCCGCACTGTCGCCACATCTACAACCAGTACATGGTCCGCGTCCGGGAGCGCGACGCCCTCGAGGCGCACCTCAAGGCCAACGGCATCGGCTGCGCGCTCTACTACCCGATGCCGCTGCACCTCCAGACCTGCTTCAAGGACCTCGGGTACAAGGAAGGCGACCTCCCCGAGTCCGAGGCGGCCGCGCGGGAGACGCTCTCCATCCCCGTGTTCACCGAACTCACGACGGAGGAGCTGGACTACGTGGCGGACACCGTTCTCGCGTTCCGCGGGCGCGCGTAGCGCGGGCGGCCGCGGGGGCCGCGACGCGCTCGAGGGGCGGCACGTTGACCTCTCCTCGCCGCGCGGCTACTACCTCGACCACTCCGCGTGCGTGAACGGCAGCGACCCGACCGACGCGCTCGGCCTGCCGATGCTCATCGGCGACGGCGGCGCGCGCGCGTACTCCCAGTCGCTGCTCGCGTGATTCGCGTTCGGCAACCTCGAGCTCTACCTGACCACGGGAAGCGAACGGCGTCGCCGCCTCTTCGAGGCGGCGGCCGCCGTGCTCATGCGGACCGCGGAGGAGGTGCCGGGAAGCTACATCGGGTGGCCGATGCCGACCGCGCCGCGCGCCCTCGCGGAGAAGCTCGGGAGCGGCTGGTTCTCGGGCGCGGCGCACGGCGAGTGCGTCTCGCTCCTCGTGCGCGCCGGGACGCTCTTCCGCGTCGAGGGCACGCTCGAGTGCGCGTCGCGCGCGATGGGCGGGTTCCACCTCACGGTCGAGGACGGCGGGATGCTCCGCGAGGTCGGGACGCCGGGTCAGGAGGGCGGGCTCGAGTCGCTCGCGTTCATCGAGGAGTACCCCATGCTCGATCGCGCGTCGCTCGTGCTCTCCGGCCACGTCCACGCGATGTGGGGCATCTACGACCACTGGAAGGCCACCGGCGACCACGCCTCCGAGGTGCTCTTCGACCGCTGCCTCCGCGGCCTCCGGTTCCTGCTCGACCGGTACGATCTGGGCTACTGGACGCGGTGCGATCTCGACGCCTCGTGGCGCGGCGTACGGCCCGCCAACCCGGCGCGCCAGCGGCTCCACGCGGCGCAGATGATGACGCTCCACCGCATGACCGGCGACGAGCAGCTCCTCGACGCCGCGCGCCGCTGGGAGTCGTACGCCGCCCGCTGGTCGTGCCGGGCGCGCGCCCGCCTGAACCGTGTGCGGTTCGCGCTGAGGAACCGCGGCGCGGAGGTCATCTAGCCGTCCGTCGGCCCCGTGACGGTAGGCGCCCGCCGCTCGCGAGCACCCTGCCGCCTGTCGCTGCGCCGGGAGCCCGGCGCCAGTCGCGCGATTGCCTCCGCTTCCCGCCGATGCTATCTTAGAGTGTCCCGCACGGTACCCGCCAGCGGTCGCGGTGAGTGCCGGCGCTGTCAACCAAGGAGGCGGGCATGGCCACGAAGCACGTGTACTTCTTCGGCGGGGGCGAGGCCGAGGGGCGAGGCGACATGAAGAGCCTCCTCGGCGGCAAGGGTGCGAACCTCGCCGAGATGACCAACATCGGGATCCCCGTGCCCGCCGGGTTCACCATCTCGACCGAGGTCTGCACGCACTACTACGAGCGGGGGAAGGAGTTTCCCGAGGGGCTTCGGGAGGAGGTGGGGGCGGCCATCCACAAGGTCGAGGCGGTGATGGGGGCGACGTTCGGCGACGCCGCGAACCCGCTCCTCTTCTCGGTCCGCTCGGGCGCGCGCGCCTCGATGCCGGGCATGATGGACACCGTGCTCAACATCGGCCTCAACGACGCGACGGCCGCGGGCCTCATCGCGAAGACCGGCGACGACCGCTTCGTGTACGACAGCTACCGCCGCCTCATCGAGATGTACGCGGACGTCGTGATGGGCCTCGACATCAAGGAGTTCCACGCGCTCCTCGACGCCAAGAAGAAGGAGAAGGGGGTCTGGCACGACGTGGACCTCGCGGCCGCCGACCTCAAGGCCCTCGCGGCCGACTACAAGAGGAAGGTCCGCGAGATCTCCGGGCGCGACTTCCCCGACGACCCGCACGAGCAGCTCTGGGGCGCCGTCCGCGCCGTGTTCGAGTCGTGGAACGTGCCCCGCGCGGTGAGCTACCGGCGGTTGTACGACATCCCCGACGACTGGGGCACCGCCGTCAACGTGCAGGCGATGGTCTTCGGGAACATGGGCGAGGGCTGCGCGACCGGCGTCGCCTTCACGCGCGACCCGGCCACCGGCGAGCGCGTGTTCTACGGCGAGTACCTCGAGAACGCGCAGGGCGAGGACGTCGTCTCCGGCGTGCGGACGCCGCACCCGATCAACCTCGCGCAGAAGAAGCCCGGCGACGAGCCCTCCCTCGAGGAGACGATGCCGGAGATCTACCACGAGCTCGAGGCCATCCGCGAGCGGCTCGAGCGCCACTACACCGACACGCAGGACATCGAGTTCACCGTCCAGCGCGGCAGGCTCTGGATGCTCCAGACGCGGACCGGGAAGCGGACCGCCCAGGCGGCGGTGCGCATCGCCGTCGAGATGGAGCAGGAGGGCCTCATCGACCGCAAGACGGCCGTGCTGCGCGTGGACCCCGAGCAGCTCGAGCAGCTGCTGCACAAGCGGCTCGATCCCGCCGCGAAGTACGAGGCGCTCACGAAGGGGCTCCCGGCGTCGCCCGGCGCTGCGGTCGGGCGCGTCGTGTTCACGGCACAGGACGCCGTGCGGTGGGCCGAGGCGGAGGCCGCGGCGGACCCGAAGGAGCAGGAAGACCACCGGACGATCCTCGTGCGTGAGGAGACGTCGCCCGAGGACATCGACGGCATGAACGCGGCGCAGGGGTTCCTCACGGCGCGCGGAGGCATGACCTCGCACGCCGCCGTCGTCGCGCGCGGCATGGGCAAGTGCTGCATCGCCGGCGCGAGCGACGTGAAGATCGACTACGCCTCGCGGACATTCTCCGTCGGGAAGACGGTCGTGAAGGAAGGCGACTGGGTCACGCTGAACGGGTCCACCGGCGAGGTCGTGGTGGGGAAGGTGCCGACCGTCGAACCCGAGATGTCGGGTCACTTCGCGACGCTCATGGGGTGGGCCGACGAGTTCCGTCAGCTCGCCGTCCGCACGAACGCCGATACGCCCGCCGACGCCGCGCTCGCGAGGCAGCTCGGGGCCGAGGGCATCGGCCTGTGCCGCACCGAGCACATGTTCTTCGGCAAGGAGCGCGTCAAGCACATCCGCGCGATGATCATGGCGGCGAACGAGACCGAGCGCCGCGAGTCGCTCGCGAAGCTCCTGCCGTTCCAGCGCAAGGACTTCGAGGGCATCCTCGAGGCGATGCAGGGTCTCACCGTCACCATCAGGCTCCTCGACCCGCCCCTCCACGAGTTCGTGCCGCACACCGACCGGGAGATCGAGGACCTCGCGCGCGAGCTGGGGCGCGACCCGGCGGCGCTCAAGGCGAAGGCGGCGAGCCTGCGCGAGGCCAACCCGATGCTCGGGCACCGCGGGTGCCGCCTGGGCGTGACCTACCCCGAGATCTACGAGATGCAGGTCCGGGCGATCTACGAGGCCGCGTGCGCGCTCGCCAATCGCGGCGTGGACGTGAGGCCGGAGGTCATGATCCCGCTCGTCGGCGAGCCCAAGGAGCTCTCCATCCTGCGCGAGCTCGCCGAGAGGGTGGGGAACGAGATCACCGACCGCGAGGGCGTCGAGCTGCCCGTCGTCGTCGGCACGATGATCGAGGTCCCGCGCGCCGCGCTCGTCGCGGACGAGATCGCCGAGCACGCCGAGTTCTTCTCGTTCGGCACGAACGACCTCACGCAGATGACCTACGGGTACAGCCGCGACGACACCCGGATGTTCATGAAGGACTATCTGAAGAAGGGCATCCTGAGGAAGGACCCGTTCCAGTCGCTCGACCGCCGCGGCGTGGGATCGCTCATCAAGACGGCGGTGGACAAGGGGCGGCTCGTGAACGCCGACCTCCACGTGGGGATCTGCGGCGAGCACGGAGGCGACCCGGCCTCGATCCAGTTCTGCCACCACTCGGGGCTGGACTACGTGAGCTGCTCGCCGTACCGCGTGCCGGTCGCAAGGCTGGCCGCGGCCCACGCGGTGCTCAAGGCGAGGATGAAGGCGAGCCTGTAGGCCGCGACCCGGCGGGCGCGCGCGCCGCGCGCCGCCGCCCCAGCGCCCGGCGCGTGGGCCTTGTCGCTTGACCGCGCCGGGAGCGCGGGCATAGACTCGCTCCACTGCCCGAAGCCGCTTCTCCCGAGGATCCCGCCACGGGGCGGGCGATCGGACGGTGCCGCTGTGAAGAAGGTGACGTTCTCGATCTTCCTTGCGCTCTTCGCGCTGCTCACCGTCATCGGGCTCCGCGAGATGCAGTTCAGCGAGACGGAGAGCAACGGCTCCATCATCTGCATCTCCTGCATCGGCGTCGGGTGACGCCGGCCGGCGGGTGACGGGAGGCACGGTGTTCAAGGGTGCTCGCCACCACGGTGTCCGTCGGGCCATTCAGTCGGCGTTCCTCCTCATCACGAACTCGTACTACGCCGCCATCCCCGCGGCATCGTTCTACCAGGGGCCGCTCAAGGGCGCGTGCGTCCCCGCGCTCCACTGCTACGCCTGCCCGCTCGCGTGGGGCTCCTGTCCGATCGGGTCGCTCCAGCACTTCGTCATCGTGCGGCAGTTCCCGTTCTACGTGCTGGGGATTGTCGGGATCGTCGGCGTGTTCCTCGGCCGCTTCGCCTGCGGGTGGTTCTGCCCCTTCGGCTGGTTCCAGGAGCTCGTCCACAAGATCAGGCTTCCGAAGTTCTCGGCGCCGGACTGGGTGCGGCACCTCAAGTTCGTGTGGCTCGGCGCCGTCGTGCTGGGCGTGGCGTGGTGGCTGCAGGAGCCGTGGTTCTGCAAGCTGTGCCCTGCGGGGACGCTGGGCGCAGGGCTCCCGTGGCTCGCGTGGGCGGCCCGCGGCTCGGCCTACGCCGAGGGCATGGACTTCCTGCAGTGGATGTTCCCGTTCAAGGTCGCGCTTCTCGCCGGCCTCGTCGCGCTCATGGCCATGATGAAGCGGCCGTTCTGCCGCTTCGTGTGCCCGCTCGGCGCGCTGTTCGGGCTCACGAACAAGGTGAGCCTCGTGCGCCTGAACGTGGACCGCGGGACCTGCACCGACTGCGGGGCCTGCGCGCGCGTCTGCCCCATGGACCTCACGCCGCAGCGGGACGTCGGAAGCGTGGACTGCATCAGGTGCTACGCGTGCACGGGGTGCGACTCCATCACGGTGGGCACCGTGTTCGGGGAGGAGAGGTCACTGGGAGAGAGGGCATGACGGAAGGCACCGCGGAGATCACGCAGGAGCTCGTCGACCGGCTCGCCGACGCGTCGAGCCTCGCGGTGTTCACGGGCTCGGGCATCTCCGCGGAGAGCGGGATTCCCACGTACCGCGGCAACATCGCGCTGTGGGCCGGGTTCCGGGCGGAGGACCTCTCGTCGGTGGAGGCCTTCGAGCGGGACCCCGAGCAGGTGTGGCAGTGGTACGAGGCGCGGCGCCGGCAGATCGCCGAGGCCAGGCCGAACCCCGGACACGCGGCGATCGCGACGCTCGAACGGGCGCTTGGGCGCTTCCGCCTCGTCACGCAGAACATCGACGGGCTGCATCAGCGCGCCGGCAGCGTCGATCCCATCGAGCTGCACGGGAGCATCTGGCGGGCGCGCTGCACGAGGGAACGCATCATCGTGGACCTCAGCGAGTGCCCGCTTGCGAGTCTGCCGCCGGTCTGCGGGCACTGCGGCGCCATCCTGAGGCCCGACGTCGTCTGGTTCGGCGAGCCGCTCCCGCACGGGCCGTTCGAGGCGGCGCAGGACGCCGCCGCGTTCTGCGGCGCGATGCTCGTCGTCGGCACGTCCGCGCAGGTCATGCCCGCGGCCTCGCTCCCGCTGGTCGCCAAGCAGAACGGCGCGTTCGTCGTCGAGGTCAACACGGAGCCCACGGCGATCTCCGCGCTTGTGGACGCGACGATCGTCGGTCCAGCGGGCGGCGTCCTCCCCGAGCTCGCAGACAGGGTGGTCGAGCGCGCGGCGTCCGGAGGAGCCCCGCGGTAGGAGAGACCGCCCTCACCAGCGCGGGCAAGCCCCCAGGGCGCCCACCTTGACGCGCTCAGGCACGCCTGCTATGTTCGCGGTATCGGGGGATCACCCATGCGCAAACGGCTCCTTCTTGTGACGGCGCTCGGCCTTCTCCTGCCCTGGGCGGCGGCTGCCAAGACCTACAACAGCCCGTACGTCAACGGCCACGTCACCGTCGCGCCCAACGACTGGGACGCCGACGAACGGGCCGTCGCCGACCCGGCGAACGACTGCCGCTACTACCCGTCCGACGGCGACCTCGTGGACCTGTACGTCACGTGGGACGCCGACAGCCTCTACGTCGGCATCACGACGACGAACGGACCGGGCAGCTTCGGCAACGGCTATCTCCTCTTCATTGATACGGACGCCCAGAACGGCATCACCGGGGCGACCGACTTCACGAGCGCGAACTTCTATCCACGGAAGGTCCGGTTCCCCACGATGGGCGCGGACGTCGTGATGGGAGGGTGGAACCTCCCCGTCACCTTCGACGTCCGTCGGTGCACCAACCCCGCGCAGACGACGCCGCTTCCCGAGGCCTACACGCAGTGCAACCCGGGCTGGCGTCACGTCGAGGCGCGGTTCTCCTGGAACGGGCTCTTCGGGCTGGGGCCGGGCGTCGTGCCGGCGGGTACGACGCTCCGGTTCATCGCGGCGGTCGTGGGCGGCGACGGCTCGGGCGCGTACGACGCGATGCCGACCTCGAGCACGGGCGTCGAGTCCAACCCGGCGACCCCCTGGAACGCGTACACGGACCTCGACCGGTATCACGAGGTCGTGGTCGACGGGAACGGCGACGGCGCACCGGACCAGGGCTACCCGCCCGGCGGCTCCATCTCCGGCACGGTGACGCTCGACGACCCCGGCGACACGCAGACGGTCGCGACCGTGACCGCGTGGCTCGGCTCCACGGCCGTGAAGAGCGCGCAGACCCCGGCCGGCGGCGGGGCGTACAGCATCCAGCTTCTGCAGGACGGCGCGTACACCGTGAGGGCGACGGCGGTCTCGTACCTGCCGCAGGCCGTGCCCGTTCAGATCGTCGGCGAGAACGACGTCACCGGCGTGGCCTTCCTCCTCGAGCGCGTCGACGGCAAGATCCGCGGCAGCGTCGCGCTCACGGGCGGCCCGCCCGTGAACGTCACGGTCACGGCGTACGACGCCGCGACGGGCGCGGTGGGCGGCGACGGCCCGCAGGTCGTCGCCGGCGGGACGGGCAGCTTCGAGATCGTGACCGTCGTGGACGGCACGTACCGCGTGGAGGCGAGGGCGCTCGGCTACGTCGAGCAGGTCGCGCTCGCCGAGGTCGTGAACGAGAACACCGTGGACGTCGGGACCCTCACGCTCCCGGCGGTCGTCGGCACGCGGTACGCGTTCACGGACGCGGCCGGCCACCCCGTGCTCGGCGTCAACACGACCGTGAGCATGCCGGCCGACAGCCTGTTCTACTTCGCGCGGGCGTGGCTCGAGCCGAGGGACGACGGAGGCCGCATCGCGGTGTGGGACGCCGGCGCGCAGACGGCGGTCCAGCTCGCGGCGACCGCGCTCGACCCCGCCTACCCGCCGGCCGGACAGGTGGTCTTTGCGGGCGCCGACAGCGTGCCGCTGCCGCAGTCCGTCGTCACGGCGGACATGTTCGACACGGGACGCGCGCCGGTGCTCATCGCCGGCACGGCCATCGAGGTCGTGCGCGTCTACGCCTCGTCCGGGCCGCTCGACGGCCTGCTCGAGGTCGGGATCCGCGCGGCCGCTCCCTCGCGGCTCGCGCTGACCTCGGACGCGAGCGTGATCGAGGCCGGAACCGGACGCGCCCGCATCACCGGCCAGCTTCTCGACGCGAGCGGGAATCCCGCGCGCGTCGCCGGCGTGGGGGCCGACATGAGCGCGGGCGGCGTCGGCGGGAGCTTCAGCGTCCCGACGCCGCAGACGGACGCGAACGGCTGGTTCGAACTCGACTTCTACGGGACGGTCGCCGGGACGGCCACGGTCACGGCGGTGGTGGACCCCGGCTCGGGGTTGGGCGGGCTCGCGGTGGACACGGTGCCCATCGTCATCGAGCCGGGACCGGCCGTCGCCGCTGATCTGTCCGCGTCACCGGCGTCCCTCCGGGCGGGCGGCGCCGCGACGGTCCGCGCGCGCGTCCGCGACGCGTGGGGCAACACGGTGCCGGTCGCCGGCATCTCGGTGGCACTCACCGCGTCGCCGGCGTCGCTCGTGACGTCGCTCGACTCGCCGATCGTCACCGACGACACCGGCGTTGCGAGCGGTGAGCTCACCGCCGCGGCGGCCTACGGGCTCATCGAGCTCTCGGGAAGCGCGGGCGCGCTGACCGTCGAGCCCATCTACATCGCCGTGGACGCGACCATCGTCGCGGTGGACGAGACCGCCCCCGAGTCTGACCCAGCGCACAACAGCGACCCCGGAGTTGACCTCACCGTGATGCGTGCGGTGGTGCGCGCGGTCGCCAGGAACGACACGCTCGTCGTGACGCTCGACTTCGCATCCAACTGGGACGGCGTCCATCTCGCGCTCCTCATGGAGACCGCCGGCGACGCGGCGGGAGGCTCGACCGACCCGTTCGAGTTCCCGGTCAACTACGGCCACTCGCAGAGGCCCGACTACGCCTTCACGTACAAGTACGCGGCCCAGGACTACGCCGATCTCAGGCGGTTCCAGGGCGGGCAGTGGCAGCACTACGACTTCGTGAACCGCGAGTGGCGGATCGGCTGGGCCGAGGGCGTGAACGCGGTCCAGCACGGCGGTGTCGTGAGGACCGACACCGAGGTCCGCTTCCGCGTGCCGCTCGTGGTCATCTCGCCGGTGCCGGCCGACACGCTCGGCCCGGGCGACACGGTGCTGCTTCAGGCGTACCTGATGCAGGAGACCGACGGCCAGAAGCGCACCGCCCTCGACTCGACGCCGCACGACGCGACCCACGACATGCTGCCGGCCTCCGGCAACTGGTGGGACAACGCGACGACCCCCGTCACGCTCTCGCAGTACGCCGGGTACGAGATCCCCGCGCAGGGTTCCGCGCCGACGCTCTCGAACGGCGCGGCGAGTCCGTCCGTCGCCCAGCCGGGCGACGTCGTGACCTACACGGTCCGCGTGACCGACGCCGGCGGCGGCATCGGGGACGTGTTCCTCGATCTCACCGAGCTCGGCGGCTCGCGGTTCACGCGCATGCGCGACGACGGCGCGGGGGCCGACCAGGCGGCGGGCGACGGCGTGTTCACGGCGGCGGCGATGCTGCCCGCGGCGGTGTCGGACGGCGCGCACGCCGCCGTGGTGACGGCGAATGACGCGGCGAACGTGTGGGCGTCGCGGCTTGCCATCGCCGTCACGGTGGACAACCCCGCGACGGCGCTCCGGTCGTTCACCGACGACGAGGGCGACGATCACGGTCCGTCGCAGACGAGCGACGGCACGCCGACGGGGACGCCGGTCCCGGGTCTCTACTACCGCTACCCGACGAACCAGGTCTTCCTCCCCGGCTCCTTCGACATCACGGGGCTCGAGATCTTCCGAGACGGCGACTGGCTCGTGTTCCGCACGCGCGTGAGAGACCTCGTCTATCATCTCGACCCCGGCGCGGCCAACTGGGGCGCGCCGCAACCGACGCCGCAGACGTGCGACGACCCGCACCGCACGGACCTCAACCTCCAGAAGATCGACATCTACATCGACGCGCAGGAGGGCAAGGGGGCGACGAGCGGGTTCCCGAACCGCTTCGTGGACGTCGCGGCGGTGGACGCGTGGGACTACGGCATCGCGGTCGAGGGGTGGGGGAAGTGGTTCGTCATCTCGAACGACGCGAACTCGCAGGCGAGCTGGACGCTGCGCAAGTCCGACGGCGACATCCGGATGTGCAACAACCACGTCGAGAACTGGATTGACGTGCGGGTTCGCGCCGCGCTCTTCGGGGGCGACCTCGAGACCATCGAGAACTGGGACCTGATCGTGTGCCTCTCGTCGCACGACGGCAACACCGACGACACGAACCTCGGCGGCGTCCGCTGGGTGAACCAGAACGTGCAGGAGTGGCAGTTCGGCGGCGGGCGCGACAACGAGAGCGGACGGGAGCGCGACGCGAACGTGATCGACGTGGCGACCTCCCCCGGCGCGAACCACGAGGCCGGCCGCACGCAGCAGGAGATGCTGGACTACACGACGGCGGACGCGCGGGCCAGGTTTGCCGGCGACAAGGTCGCCGTCGTGCTCGAAGCGAGCTTCGCCGAGGACCTCTCGCCGCCGACCATCGCGCCGTTGCCCGACGATCCCGAGGTCGAGCACACGCCGTGGCTCGCGCTCGACGCGGCGCCGGCCGTGGTCTGGACGACCATCACGGACTTCTCCGGCCTGGATCGCGCGGCGTTCTACTGGCGCACGCTCGGCGACACGACGCGCCGGGTTGTCGAGATGGTGAACCTCGTCGGCGACGTCTGGGCGGCCGACATCGCGCGCGAGGAGATCGTCGCGGCGACGAACGTCGTCCGGCTCAACAAGACCGGGGACGCGCGCGTGATCGTGGGCAGGTTCTACGCCCGCGACGCGTCGCGGAACCAGAACGAGATCTGGGCCGGGCCCTACACCATCGCGGTGCCTGAGCCGTGGGCGGGCACGCAGACGGTGGCTGCCGTGGACGGGCTCGTCACCGGGGACGCGCCGCTCATGCTCGTGTTCCAGGACGGCACGGTCGTGACGCTCGAGGAGAGCGACCTCCCCGCGGTGGATTGCGTGATGGACCTCGTGCTCTCGACGGTCACGGGGGCCGTGGACACCGACATCCGCGACGACATGGAGTACGTCGGCGTGGCGCGCGACCTGAGCCTGGCGTGCGGCGGAGGGACGATCGACATCGTCGGCAGCGTGCGGCTCACGCTCCACTACCCCGAGTACGCCGCGGGCACGCTCGACCAGCGC